>Ga0255768_10005561_pt1 | contig 12104 bp, 10 predicted proteins | sample 071ome_33_FD_179983 | JGI IMG/M metagenome (GOLD analysis project Ga0255768, IMG submission 179983) | Coastal salt marsh microbial communities from the Groves Creek Marsh, Skidaway Island, Georgia - 071412AT metaG (version 2) | ecosystem: Environmental > Aquatic > Marine > Intertidal zone >...
CTAATAGAAACGGTTGGGAGTGTTGCTGTATTTGTTTTTAAACAGACTGAAAAATTGTTGGTGAGAGGAATTGAAATCAGCGCGAATCATCTAAAATCTATAAGGGAGGGCGATGTATTCGCAACTGCTAAACCTGTACACCTCGGTAGAACTACGCAACACTGGGAAATTAAGGTAACTGATCAAGAAGGTGCTTTAATATCTGTGGGTAAATTACTGACGATAACCCTAGAAAAGAAGTAGTGTTTAAGGAAACCCCTTTGTTACTTTCTAGAATCGAGGAACTCCTAAAAGCGGGTCTTGATTTCGCTTTCTACAGATCTCCAAAAAGTGATCAGGTTGTGCTTTTACAATTGAGTTCTATTAAGGATGAAGCGCACCATTCTTTTGATGATTTATGGGTGACCTGTCCTTTTTCTACAGAACATACGCCCTATTACTATCAGGTGCTCTCTGAGGAGTCTTTTACGTTAGAATCAAATTTTAGAGATGATCAATTTAAAACACTAGATGTTCCTAATTCTACTTTAAATGATTATCGTTTAAAAGTGGTTCATGCCATCGATGAAATAGGAAAGGGTTTACTGAATAAGGTAGTACTTCATACTCAGATAGAAGTAGCATACTCCAGGGAGATACACCGTTTAATCCACAAGGTTTTAGCAGCAGATACTGAAGGTTTTCGATATTCTTTTTACAGTGCAGAACTTGGTCTTTGGATGGGTATCACTCCAGAAGTATTGGTTCATTCTAGGAATAGTGATTTTAAAACGATGGCTCTTGCTGGTACTCGAAAATTGGAAGATTTGGATGCCAATCCTTTCAGAGAAAAGGAAAGAGCAGAACAAGCCTGGGTAACTAAAGAGATTGTTGAATTATTGAATAAATCTGCTGATTTTATGCATGTAGGAGAAGTGGAGACGGTAAAGGCAGGTAAATTGGCTCATTTACGAACGATTATAAAAGGGGAGATAAACCCCGAATTAAATACCGCCGACATTGCAAGGTTTCTGCATCCTACAGCTGCTGTTTGTGGTTATCCGAAACGTTTGGCCTACCGATATATTGAAAAAAACGAAGTGCTTAACCGATCTCTTTATTCTGGTTATTTAGGAAGAGTTCAAAAAGAGTCCTCCTCCCTTTACGTGAATTTAAGATGTATGTCTTATCAAGAAGGGATGATCAAGGTGTATGTTGGAGCAGGAATCACAGCTGATTCTGATCCAGAACTTGAAACTGAAGAGATTCGAATTAAAACTTCAACGTTAGCTTCCATTTTAATGGCATAGATTACTCTTTGCCTTCTTACCTTTGTCGAACCATGTATAGTTCGATTCCATCGGCATTTTTAATTGTAGAGCTTTTGCGACTTCACGGCGTAAAAGAGGTAGTGATTTCTCCAGGCTCACGAAATGCTCCGTTAACTATTGGTTTTTCTGAAAACAAGGCGTTTAATTGTCATTCGATCGTTGACGAACGATCGGCGGGGTTTTATGGTTTAGGACTTGCGATGGCAAAAAATGAACCTGTAGTTCTCGTATGTACCTCGGGGTCGGCTTTGCTTAATTATTTTCCGGCCATAGCTGAAGCCTACTATAGTGATGTTCCGTTACTTGTTTTATCAGCGGATAGACCAGAACACTTGTTAGAAATTGGGGATGGCCAAACGATTCTTCAAGAGGGTGTTTATGGGAGAATGATTGCTCATTCAACGAGCTTATTATTAGATGATTCATCCGACCAAGATTTTATTAATTCGATTAATAAATCACGTATTGAAGAGTCACTTGTTCAGCTAAAAACCACACAGCGACCGGTTCATATCAATATCCCTTTTGATGAACCACTTTACCATAAGACCGAAGAACCGCTATTCTTTGTTGAGGCAGAACGACTTAAACTTGAAGATCCGATTGAAGATCCCTTATCGGTAGAGTTTGTTCCAACCAATCGTCCACTAAAGGTCATGTGTTTGGTAGGTACTTTGAGACCTTCTGCAGAGGAAATTAAATGGCTCACAGACTTACAATCTCATCACTCTTTATTATTTCTTCACGAGAGCTTGTCTCAATTGAATTTGTCAGAGACTGTTGACAGTATAGATACCTTAATTGCACCTTTGGAGAAATTGGAGAATTCATCCGACTATTTCAATCGATTATTACCCGATTTACTCATTACTGTAGGGGGTATGATTGTTTCGAAAAAAATTAAAGCACTCCTTAGATCCCATAAGGATTTAATTCATCTACATCTTAAAGGAGTTCCTGCCAGAGATACCTATTTTGCGCTAAAAGGTTGTTTAAAAATAGACTCACTTAAAAACCTTTTAGGTACTCTAGAAATTGACGATTCCTACCAGAAGTATTGGATGAATTATTATAAAGGACTGGAAAAACGCAGAAGCGAGTATATCAAGAATGCTCCTTATTCTGATTTTAAAACCTATGCTAAAATTTTTAAAGGTATTCCCGAGAAATATGTAATACATATGGCTAATTCTTCGGCCATTCGATATGCACAATTATTTCCAACTGCGAATAATCAGTTTTGTAATCGAGGTACCAGTGGGATAGAAGGTAGTGTTTCAACGGCTGTGGGGTATGCTAAAGGTGCTGATCACCCCGTTGTTTTAGTGACCGGAGATCTTAGTTTTTTATACGATTCTAATGCTTTATGGACTCGAGATTTACCTTCTAACTTTAGAATTATCATTGTGAATAACAGCGGAGGAGGTATTTTTAGAATTCTACCCGGAAAAGAAAATAGTTTGCATTTTTCAGAATACTTCGAAACGCGCCATCAGTTTACCGCAGAACATTTGGCTGAACATTTTGATTTCGATTACCATTCTGTCAAAGCGTTAAACGATTTAGAAAATGCCTTAGATTCATTTTTTAATTACTCATCAAAACCGAAGCTTCTGGAGGTAATTACTTATCCTCAAAATAATGAGGCTATTTTATTAAATTACTTTAAAGCGCTCAAATGATTGGTTTAGGACTATATAATGAACTGCAAGCCTCCCATAAAACACCTCAAGGCTGGTATTTTACTGACGAGGAAGGAACTGAGGTATTATTACCCAATGCTGAAATAACGCCAGACCTCGAACAAGGAGTGATAAAGTCCCTCTTTTGTTACCTAGATCATGAAGAAAGACCGGTACTTTCACTTAAAAAGCCAAAAGTGATTCGCGATCATTTTGGTTACTTGAAAATCGCAGATCGTTCAAAGAGTGGCTATTTTTTAGATTGGGGATTACAAAAACAACTCTTTCTACCCTACCGGGAATCTTCTGAGGATCTAGAGGTAGGTTCTTCTGTTTTTATCTATTGCTATTTAGACGAATTGTCAGGTCGATTAGTAGCTTCAAAGCGATGGAAACGATTCATAGAACCCATTACTGAATCCATTTCTCCTGGCACCTCCTTTCAAGTCATTGTTGCTAGCCGCTCTGATTTAGGGTTTGAATGTATTTTGGAGGGTAAATGGTTGGGGCTAGTCTATCACGATAGAGATTCAGCTCATCTTAGAAGAGGGGACGAGTTAACCGTCTATGTAATTCGCCAGCGTGAAGACCTTAAAGTCGATTTAAGTTTACATCCGGTCGGATTAAAAGCACTAGAAGAGGGCGCAATGAGTTTGTTGAAATTATTAGAAGCTGAACCTAAAGGATTTCTTCCTATTTACGATAAGTCTTCACCAGATGAAATTTATAAACTTACTCAAATGAGTAAAAAGCTTTTTAAAAAGGCGGTCGGAGGGCTTTTAAAATCAAAAAAAATCTCGATAGAAGCGAGAGGTATTCGACTTCTGCAATAATTTCTAATTAAGGGAGTTTAAGTATATTTACTGATCAAAAATAGTTTCTGTGTCTAAACAACTTCATTCTCTAAAACGTCAAAACAGTCTGCTTTCGTATAGCTTAATGGTGTTATCCTTATTGGTTATCGCTATGGTTTTTTTTGGAAGTTTATCAGAGTGGTTGGTTAAGATTCCGGAGGTTGACACCACTGAAATCACCCGTCTTGAGGAAAAAATTAGTTTGTTAGAAGAAGAAAATACGGAGCTTAAGAAAATTCAAGATTTTTATTTGGCCCGAAATTTAGTGACTTCAGATACCATTTACAGCGTTCAAACGGGTATGTTGCCTATGGAGGCTACCGGTTTAATTTCTCCAGGTTTAGCTAATGGAATCTTTGTTGAAGCTCATCCTTATATGAAATATTCTATCGGTCTATATGAGACTTTAGAAGAGGCAAATGCACTAAGAAGAGGGTTAGTTAAACTTGGTTTTTCAGACGCTTTTGTTGCTTCTTACAAGGGTACTACACGTCTTAAGATTCACCGCGCTGAATAATGAAGCAAACCTTTATTGCTTGGCTAACTGCAGCTCGACTTCGAACGCTTCCTCTTTCACTTTCAGGAATATTTTTTGGGGCTACAGTAGCCCTAGCTATTAAGAACTTTGACCCTTCAGTCTTTCATTGGGCCTTGATAGTAACTATTTCGTTACAAGTCTTATCCAATTTTGCTAATGACTTAGGGGATGGTTTAAAAGGAACGGATAATGAGAATCGAATTGGGCCAAAAAGAGCATTACAAGCAGGTTTATTGTCTGCTCGAGAGTTGAAAACTGGGATTGTAGTACTTGTTATTCTGACCGGGTTAGCAATCTATCAGTTGCTTCAAGGTGCAAATCTAAATAGCACCTCTTATGCCGTTCTTGCAATACTAGGTGCATTATCTATCGTTGCCGCGCTCACCTATACCTTAGGTAAAAAACCTTATGGCTATTATGGCTTAGGTGATTTTATGGTTTTCTTCTTTTTTGGAGGTGTTGCCGTTTTAGGTACCATCGTTTTATTTACTCCAAACATTCCGTTTTATGCTATCGGGTACACATTAACAGCGGGCGCATTGAGTACCGCAGTTTTGAATTTGAATAATATGCGTGACCATCAATCAGATAAAGCGTCTGGGAAGAACACCTTAGTGGTTCGAATGGGAGTGGAGCGTGCTAAAATTTATCATTACCTACTTCTAATCACCGCCTATATTGGATTTACCTTTTCAACGATTGCTGTCCTTAGCACCAATAGTATCTTTTTAGTGCTTTCTTTCATTTTTCTTATCCCTCATATTCAAAAGGTTCGCAAAGTTGAAGACTATAGAAATCTCGATGGTGAACTGAAGAAAATAGCTTTATTCTGTTTTGTACTATCGATAGTTAGTTTCACAATTGCTTATCTCAAATGAAGCGTTTTGACATTCATAAACACGTTTTGAATTTTAAAATACCTGGGGGGACCTCAAGAGGTGTTTTAACGAGTAAAGACACCTATATTGTTCGTCTTTTTGAGGTAGATCGTTTAGTTGCAATTGCTGAATTTAATCGTTTTGAAGGCCTAAGTATTGATCCCCTGTCTTCATACCTAGAAAGACTTAAGAAGTCTGTGGAGCAATGTTTAGGACTGCTAGACTCTGTAGATAATCTAAACGATCCCAGAATCGTTGACTTACTTCAGGAAAATTCAGATTATCCATCCATACAATTTGGTCTAGAGCAATTTATCTTAAGTTATCTATCGAATACCTCTCCGTTCCATCTATTTGATTCTCCATTTTCGAGAGGAGAATCAAGTATTTCAATTAACGGCCTAATCTGGATGGGTGATGCCAATTTCATGAAGGCTCAAATTGAACCTCTACTAGAAAAGGGGTTCAGATGTCTTAAAATGAAAATTGGAGCAATCAACTTCGACGAAGAACATCGAATTTTAAAATCGATAAGAGATCGTTTTAGTAATCAAGAGCTTACCCTAAGGGTAGATGCTAACGGTGCGTTTAATCCTGAGTCGGTTTTATCAGTATTGGATGAGTTGGCAGTTTTAGGAGTACATTCTATAGAACAACCTATCAAGGCTGGACAATGGCAAGAAATGGCAAGAGTTGTTGAAGAAAGCCCAATACCTATTGCTTTAGACGAAGAACTTATCGGTTTAAAAACGGTAGAGTCAAGAACCCATTGCATTCATACGATTCAGCCCGATTATCTTATCTTCAAGCCTGCTCTAATCGGCGGCTACGGTGCAATCGAGCAGTACAGACGTATCCATAATGAATTTTGGATTACGAGCGCTCTAGAAAGTAATATTGGACTAAATGCTATTGCTCAATATACTGCAACCTTAAACCCCACCCTTGAACAGGGATTAGGTACAGGAAGCTTATACACAAACAATTTTGATTCGCCACTACTCGTTACTAATGGTGCCCTGTCTTATCAAAATGAATTACCTTGGAAAATCCAACTTTAAAAACCGACTAATGTTTATACAGCGTTTAGAACAGACCAAAGCATCCTTTTGGAAATTTCTATTAATCCCTGTTTTGTTTTTTGCACTGATGGTTTACAATTTTTGGGTAACCATTAACAGTCCTGTGGATACAGCAACGGCGATGAAACAGATGATTGAAATGTTGGGTTCGACAACTACGCTGTTTGTCATTTTACTACCTCTAGTCTTGGGATTCTGGATAGTATTAGTCTATGGCATTCTCGTTTTAAAGCTATCCGTTGTAAAACAATTTACAGGAAGACATAAAATTGACTGGGGTAGGGTAGGTTTCTCCTTTATTATCTGGTCGATGGTTGTTTTGGTGTCTGTGCTTGCTGAGTACCTGTTAGCTCCAGAACATTTTATCGTGCAATTTGATTTCTCAACCTTTTGGCCCTTTTTAATCGTAGCGCTAGTGATGATTCCTTTTCAGACTTCATTTGAGGAGCTGATGTTTCGGGGTCATTTAACTCAAAGTATCGGTTTCTTTTCGAAAAGAAGATTTTGGGCACTGGTCATTCCCTCCGTGTTGTTTGGTCTTATGCACATAGCGAACCCAGAGGTGGAGAAACTAGGGTATGGAATCCTAGCTTATTATATCGGATCAGGTTTCTTCTTCGGTGTCATGACCTTAGCGGATGAAGGAATTGAATTAGCTCTTGGTACTCATGCTGCGAATAATTTAATTGGGGCATTATTGGTCTCTGCAGACTGGACAGCTTTCAATGTTCCTTCGGTACTTAAAGACGTAAGTGAACCTAGTTTTGGAATGGATGCCTTATTACCATTACTAGTTGTTTATCCACTAATACTCTATGTGTTCTCCAAAAAGTATCAATGGAAGAACACGAAACAAAAATTATTTGGATCAACAGATAACGATGTATTTTAAGCCTTGGAAAATCAATGGTCATCTCATTCAATCTTCTGAGTCTCTAGCTCAATTAGAAGAGGAAGTTTTTTTAAATGCTCCTGAGGGTTTAAAATTTACCATTAACGAGCTATACAAGCTTTCTGAGGGTAAAATTCATTCTTTAAGTATTCGCACCTCAGGATCTACAGGTGCGCCAAAAGAGATTCAATTTACCATAGAGGAGTTAATGGCATCCGCAGACTTGAGTATTAAGGCGCTTGGGTTGAACGCTCATTCTAACTTATTACTTTGTCTTCCGATAAATGGTGTTGGTGGGCTAATGATGATTGTTCGTGCGATGCGTTTGGGGACAGGGCTAATTACCGTCACACCTTCATCGTTGATACAACCTTCAATGTTTCATCATCAAAAAATACATTGGGCTTCTATGACACCGCATCAATTAGTGAATAGTCAAGAAAGTTTTCAATCTATTGAGAATATTTTGATAGGAGGAGCTGCTTTGTCTGATGCCACACTAGGTAGGTTACTAAAGAAACCAGAACGAATTGTAGAGTCCTACGGAATGACTGAGACCTTATCTCATATTGCCTTAAGAGAGCGCTACCCAAAAAACCATCGGTTTTTCAGTCTATTAGAGGGCATTAAAATTTCAAAAGCGGATAACGGGGCGCTAGTTATTGAAACACCACACCTTCGTACCAAAACGCATCTTACTAACGATGAGGTTAAACTTATGGATGAATCTCATTTTATTCTGATTGGACGATTAGATGAGGTCATCAATACAGGGGGAATAAAAATTCATCCGAGGGTAGTAGAAGAGATTTTGAGTTCGAATCGCCTAGAGAAGGAGTTTTTTGTTTGTGGAACTCCTCACCCTGAGTTGGGTAGTCAGATTACTTTAGTAATTCATGCTGAGAAAGATTCTGAATTATCCTCTATGCAGGAATACATCGAAACCTTGGACTGGCCCCAATATCATAAGCCTCGTAAGGTAATTGCAAGAAACTTTGTTTATACAGCAACTGGTAAAATTGACAAAAGGGCTACACTCTAGACTTGGAGTACTCCCATGTTGAAAGTCTGCATTTCGTCATTGTGATTCGCCATATCAATCCCTAGTGAAATTAATTTCCTAGTTTCGACAGGATCGATGATCGCATCAACCCACAACCTAGAGGCAGCGTAGTATGGCGAAGTACTTTCCTTATATTTTGATTCGATGTTTTCTAGGAGCGCCTGTTTTTCTCCATCTGAAAGGGTGCTTCCCTGTTTTTGAAGTTTAGCTTCTTCAATTTGCAACAGTACTTTAGAAGCCGAACCTCCACTCATCACGGCAATCTCTGCAGAGGGCCACGCCACAATTAATCTCGGATCATAGGCTTTTCCACACATAGCGTAGTTTCCGGCGCCATAAGAATTACCCATAACTATACTAAATTTTGGAACCACAGAATTGCTAACTGCGTTTACCATCTTAGCTCCGTCCTTTATAATTCCTCCATGTTCACTCTTGCTACCTACCATAAAGCCAGTGACATCATGCAGAAATACTAGTGGAATTCCTTTTTGATTGCAGTTGGCGATAAAGCGGGTTGCTTTATCGGCTGAGTCTGAATAAATCACCCCTCCAATTTGCATTTCACCCTTTGCATTTTTTTCGATCTTGCGCTGGTTAGCCACAATTCCTACCGCCCAACCATCAATGCGCGCATAACCAGTGATCAAGCTTTTCCCATAAGATTCTTTGTAGGCGAGGAACGAATTAGCATCAACGATGGCTTCGATGATGGTATGCGTATCGTAGGCTTCACTTCGCTTCGAAGGTAGTCGATTGTAAATCTCTTCAGGAGCTATGAGCGGAGACTCACTTTTGATTCGGTCAAAACCCGCCTTTTTTGGTAGTTTTAATGAACCCACTAATTGCTTTAAAATATCTAAAGCCTCTTGGTCATCTTTTGCTTTATAATCGGCAACTCCGGATATCGCATTATGGGTATGTGCACCGCCTAGGGTCTCTGCATCAATAGTTTCTCCTATAGCTGCTTTTACTAGATATGGGCCAGCAAGAAAGATTGATCCTGCACCTTCAACCATGATTGTTTCATCGCTCATGATAGGCAGATAGGCACCCCCTGCCACGCAAGATCCTAAAACGGCCGAGAGCTGGGGAACTCCCATAGAACTTAGTTTAGCGTTGTTCCTGAAAATTCTTCCAAAGTGCTCCTTGTCGGCGAAAACCTCATCTTGAAGGGGTAAATAAATCCCAGCACTATCTACTAGATAAAGAATAGGAATTTTATTCTCAATAGCTATTTCTTGAGCTCTGAGATTTTTCTTCGCAGTCAATGGAAACCATGCTCCTGCCTTGACCGTAGAATCGTTTGCAACTACGATGCATAGTCTTCTATTTACATATCCGAGAATGGTGATCACACCTGCAGAAGGACACCCACCGTGATCCTGGTATTGGTTATGAGCGGTCAAAGCACCAATTTCTTGGTAAGGGGTATTCTTATCTAATAAATAGGAGATGCGTTCTCGAGCGGTCAATTTCCCTTCTGATCTTTTCTTTTCAAGACGATTTTTACCACCACCAAGATAAACTTCTCCTAAAATGGATTGAAGTTCTTTAATTGCATTGCGATGATGAATTTCGTTCTCAAGTTGCTTTTTGGTCTTTTTCATAGTCTGCTTATACCGATTTGTACGATGAGCAATAATCCTGTGAAGGTACAATTTATTGAGCCATTTTTACGAACTTTGGGTGCTGCAACAAATACGAAACCATGAATAAAAATACAGTTTTAGCCTACGCTACATTTCTGATGATCCTTATGGGACTGGTGCTTTTAGCCTTAGCTGCTTTTAAGTACGATGAGGTTGCCGGATGGGGTTTTGCCACAGTAGGAATCGGTTTTTTTGCCATTGCCTGGGTATTTAATGCCCTGAAAGGAAGAGTTTAGATTTTAATTTATAAGCCATCATATGTCAGACGATAAGAAGGTAATTTTCTCTATGTCTGGAGTGACTAAGACCTTTTCAGGTGCTCAAACTCCAGTTCTTAATAATATTTATCTCAGCTTTTTCTATGGAGCCAAGATTGGTATTCTCGGTTTAAACGGATCGGGTAAATCGACACTGCTTAAGATTATTGCAGGATTAGATACCAACTACCGAGGGGATGTGGTTTTTTCACCGGGGTACACCGTTGGTTATTTAGAACAAGAACCCACTTTAGACGAGACTAAAACAGTGATTGATATTGTACGTGAAGGTGCTGCTGAAACGGTGGCTATACTTGATCGATACAACGAAATCAATGACTTATTCGGACTTCCAGAAGTTTATGAGGATGCAGATAAAATGCAAAAGCTCATGGATGAGCAAGCTCGTTTGCAAGACCAAATTGACGCTAGCAATGCTTGGGAATTAGACACTCGATTAGAAATTGCCATGGATGCGCTTCGCACCCCTGAGCCTGATACTCCTATATCGGTTCTTTCTGGAGGTGAACGTCGAAGAGTGGCATTATGTCGACTTTTATTGCAACAACCGGATGTTTTATTACTCGACGAGCCCACCAACCACTTAGATGCCGAATCGGTATTATGGTTAGAGCAGCACCTTTCGCAATACTCTGGAACCGTAATTGCGGTTACACACGATCGTTATTTTCTAGATAATGTAGCCGGATGGATTCTCGAGTTAGATCGAGGGGAAGGTATTCCATGGAAAGGAAATTACTCTTCTTGGTTGGACCAAAAAACAAAACGATTAGAACAAGAGAGCAAGCAAGCAAGCAAGCGTCAAAAAACCCTTGAACGCGAATTAGAATGGGTGAGACAAGGAGCAAAGGGTAGGCAAACAAAGCAAAAGGCACGTCTAAACAATTACGATAAACTCTTAAGTCAAGATCAAAAGCAACTCGAAGAGAAACTGGAGATTTATATTCCGAATGGCCCACGATTAGGTACCACTGTTATTGAGGCAAAAGCGATTAAAAAAGGTTTCGGGGATCGGTTACTTTATGAAGATTTAAGTTTCAAATTACCACAGGCAGGAATTGTAGGAGTCATTGGGCCCAATGGTGCGGGGAAAACGACCCTTTTTAAAATGATCATGGGAGAATTAACTCCTGATGATGGTTCCTTTGAGGTTGGTGAAACTGCTAAAGTGGCCTATGTGGATCAAAGTCACAGTAATATTGATCCGGAGAAAACCATTTGGGAGAATTTTTCTGACGGTCAAGAGCTGATCCTTATGTCTGGAAGAGAGGTAAATTCAAGAGCCTATCTAAGTCGATTCAATTTCTCAGGTAGTGAACAAAACAAGAAGGTTAAGTTACTTTCTGGAGGGGAACGAAATCGATTGCATTTGGCAATGACTCTTAAAGAAGAGGGAAATGTTTTGTTACTCGACGAGCCTACTAACGATCTGGATGTCAATACTTTAAGGGCTTTAGAAGAAGGTTTAGAAAATTTTGCTGGATGTGCCGTAGTAATCTCTCACGATCGTTGGTTTTTAGATAGGATCTGTACGCACATACTTGCCTTTGAAGGGAATTCGTCGGTATATTTCTTTGAAGGATCTTTTTCTGATTACGAGGAGAATCGAAAAAAACGATTAGGTAAGGAAGTGACCCCTACAAGAATCAAGTACAAAAAATTAATTCGTTAACCACTAAAACTTGCCCATTTAGCAAGAATCCTGCTATATTTGCAGGATAGTTAAAGACTTTAAATCAAAATCATTATGGAAAAATCAGGATCTAAAGCGTTACCCGCAATATTAGGTATCCTATTTGTAGCCGCTGCAGCATTTGCAATTAGCCTTTACATCAGCGGAAAGAAAACAGAAGAAGCTTTAAACGCAGAGAAAGC
>Ga0255768_10005569_pt1 | contig 12098 bp, 14 predicted proteins | sample 071ome_33_FD_179983 | JGI IMG/M metagenome (GOLD analysis project Ga0255768, IMG submission 179983) | Coastal salt marsh microbial communities from the Groves Creek Marsh, Skidaway Island, Georgia - 071412AT metaG (version 2) | ecosystem: Environmental > Aquatic > Marine > Intertidal zone >...
TTCTTGACGAGTTCGCGTTCATCCCGAATCACATTGCTGATGACTTCTTTGCCTCTGTTTATCCTACTATTTCTTCTGGACAGAGCACAAAGGTAATTATCGTTTCTACCCCTCGTGGTATGAATCACTTCTACCGCATGTGGCATGATGCGGAGAAAGGAAAAAATGAATATGTTCCTACTGATGTTCATTGGTCCGAAGTTCCTGGTAGAGATGCTGAATGGAAAGAACAGACTATTGCAAACACCTCAGAACAACAATTCAAGGTTGAGTTTGAGTGCGAATTCTTAGGATCGGTCAACACACTCATCAATCCAGCAAAACTAAGAAACTTAGTATATGAAGACCCGATACAAAGGAATGCTGGTTTAGATGTCTACGAAAAACCAAGAGCAGATCATAATTATCTGATGACGGTTGATGTTGCTCGTGGATTGGGTAACGATTATTCTGCTTTTGTTGTTTTTGATATTACAGAATTTCCTTATAAGATAGTTGCAAAGTATAGGAACAATGAGATCAAACCTATGCTATTTCCAAATATTATTCTTGAAACTGCTAAGGGATACAATAATGCTTGGTTATTGATTGAAGTTAATGATATTGGTGAGCAGGTAGCAAATATATTACACTACGACTTAGAATATGAAAACATGCTGATGGCTGCGATGAGAGGTCGTGCTGGTCAAGTGGTAGGACACGGTTTCTCTGGTAAGAAATCACAGATGGGTGTAAGGATGACCGCTGCTGTGAAAAAGTTGGGGTGCTCTAACCTTAAAACTTTATTGGAAGATGACAAGTTACTGACTCTTGACTATGACATTATATCAGAACTTACAACATTTGCCCAGAAGCATAATTCATTCGAAGCAGAAGAAGGATGTAATGATGACTTAGCAATGTGTCTCGTTATTTTCTCTTGGTTAGTTGCGCAGGAATATTTTAAAGAGATGACGGACAACGATGTCCGTAAAAGAATTTATGAGGAACAAAAAAATCAAATAGATCAAGATATGGCACCATTTGGATTTATTCTTGATGGATTAGATGATAATGTATTTACTGATAAAGACGGTGATACTTGGCATACTGACGAATATGGTGATAGGTCATATATGTGGGACTACTACTAATGGATCTGGGAGATCAAATTAATTTAGAACACATATTATTTTTTGAAAGAGAATGTAGAGTATGTGGGATAACAAAAAATTTGATCGATGATTTTTACCTTACACGAAAAGGTAGAGGAGCTTTACCATCAGCATATTCTTATGAGTGTAAAGACTGTACCAAGAAAAGAGTGGTGGAAAATAAAAAGAAAAAGTCTCCAATAAGATGGGAATATCCAGATTGGTAGATATTCACGCACAGTTTCCCCAATCAAAGTGTTCTTTTTAATAAATATTTTTAGATTAATCCTGGACTTGTAGGAGAATAAAGATGCCACTCAATTTAGCATCTCCTGGAATTGTAGTTAGAGAGGTTGACTTAACCGTAGGTAGAGTAGATGCTACTAGCGGTGGTGTTGGTGCTATTGTTGCTCCCTTTGCTAAGGGACCAGTAGAAACACCAATCTTAGTGCAAAATGAATCAGACCTCTTAAAGAATTTCGGTGAGCCATATAACACTAATAAGCATTATGAGCACTGGATGGTAGCATCATCCTACCTTGCTTATGGTGGAGATTTAAGAGTCGTTAGAGCAGATGACTCGGGACTGAATAATGCAACCGATCAGGGTGGAACACTCAAAATCAAGAGTTTAGAGCATTACAACCAACTTGGTTATGATGAAACTGCTTTCTCACAAACCGTCAGTGCAAAGAACCCAGGTACTTGGGCAAATGGTCTTAAGGTAGCACTCATCGACGCTAAGGCAGACCAAATTGTTGGTGTTTCAACGTACGTTGGATTTGATACAATCGCTGTTGGATACGGTGTCACACAAGCAATTTCTGCAACTCTTCCTGGTGCTGGAACAACATCAGCGCTTGATGGTTATCTGAAGGGTATTGTTACTCGTGTTGGAAGTGGAGAGATTGATGTAAAGGTTCTCTCACACGTCTCTTCTACTGGAACAGTAACTAACGTAGATTATCAACCTGGTGGTGTTTATCAGTTTTCAACTTCTGAAAATATAGGATTCCACACTGCGGGTGGTTTTGTTTCTGCATCTTCCACGACAGTAACATCAACAAAAGATTGGTTTAACGAGCAAACCATCACTTTGAGTGATTCAACCATTTCTTGGAATACTCTTGCAGATAGACCAGGAACTTCCTCTTTTGCCGCTGCTAAAGGTGGTAGATTTGATGAAGTTCATGTTGTCCTTATCGATGATAAAGGAACTTTGACTGGTACCCCAGCAACTATTGTTGAGAAGCATTTATCACTCTCTAAAGCAAAGGATGCTGAGTATTCAGTAGGAAGTCCTTCTTACTGGAGAAAGTATCTTGCAGCAAACTCTACAAATCTCTTTGCTGGTTCAAGACCATCAAGTACTGTTGCTACTGGTTTTAGTACTGGTTATACTGCAGTAACAGAATCTGCTGGAAACTGGAATCAAAATGCTTCTGGTGTTATCTTCCACGCTACTGGTGCAAATACCTTAACACTTGCTGATGGTAAGAACTACGGTGGTAAAACGGGTATCACTTCTACTGGTGCACTCAGTGCAACAACATCAGCATTGAATACTGGTTACGACCTGTTTGAAAATACTGATAACTATGACATTGACTTCCTGTTGATGGGTTCAGCAAACTATGATAAAGAAAATGCACAGGCACTTGCTAACAAACTGATTGCAGTTGCAGAAGCAAGACAAGATGCACTTGCATTCATCTCACCTTACAGAAAGGCATTTATTACCGATACTTCCGCAGGGTCAGTAACAGTTGAGTCTGATGCTACCATCACAGATAACGTAACTGGGTTCTATGCACCTGTAACTTCTTCAACTTATGCAGTATTTGATAGTGGTTACAAGTACATGTATGATAGATTCTCTGATACTTTCCGTTATGTTCCACTGAATGGAGACATTGCTGGTCTTTGTGCAAGAAATGACCTCAGAAACTTCCCATGGTTCTCACCTGCAGGAACTGCAAGAGGTGCAATTCTCAATGCAGTAAAACTCGCTTATAATCCATCCAAGGTTCAAAGAGACAAACTCTACTCAAACAGAGTTAATCCTGTAATCTTCTCACCTGGAGATGGTATTGTCCTCTTCGGTGATAAGACTGGATTTGCTAAGTCATCAGCATTTGATAGAATCAACGTCCGTCGTTTGTTCATCTATCTTGAGCAAGCAATTGCAGCTGCTGCTAGAGACCAACTCTTCGAATTCAACGATGAGATTACAAGAACAAACTTTGTAAATATCATCGAACCATTCCTTCGTGATGTTCAAGCGAAGAGAGGAATCTTTGATTATGTCGTCGTTTGCGACGAAACAAACAACACCGCTGCTGTTATCGACAACAATGAATTTGTTGCTGATATCTTTATCAAACCAAACAGATCGATTAACTTCATTGGTCTTACGTTTGTTGCCACCAGAACTGGTGTTTCGTTTGACGAAGTAATTGGCAACGTTTGATTATTAATCAACCTTAGAGGTATAAAGAACAATGGCAACTAGAAATCAACTTAATCCACCCCCACTAAGAAAGATTACTGATTTTAAGAGCAAGCTGACTGGTGGCGGTGCACGCTCTAATCTGTTTGAAGTTGAACTGGCATTCCCCTCAACCGTAGCTGTTGAGGGTCTGAATGACATTCTCAATAAAGCAAGATTCCTTGTTAAAGCAGCAAATCTTCCTGCATCAAACGTAGCACCTATTGAAGTTCCTTTTAGAGGAAGAGTCTTAAAGGTTGCTGGAGACAGAACCTTTGATACTTGGTCAATCACCGTTATCAACGATACCGATTTTGCTATTCGCTCTGCTTTTGAAAAGTGGATGAATACAATGAACAGAGTATCTGATAACACTGGACTCACCAATCCAGCAGATTATCAAGCAGATGCTTATGTTTATCAACTCGACCGTAATGGTGACACCCTGAGAAAGTATCATTTCTATGATCTTTTCCCAACTCAGGTTGCTCCAATCGAACTGTCATATGATGCTCAGGGAATTCAAGAATTCACTGTTGAAATGCAAGTTCTCTGGTGGGAAGCAATCAGAGGTAGTGGTCCTAATTCGGGTGGCGAAAACATTAACTAAATAGTCCATAACAAGTAGATAGTTTATACGATGGCAAAACTTTTTGGTTTTTCCCTTGATGATGGTCAAAATAAATCACCTTCTGTAATATCCCCCGTTCCTCAAAATAATGAGGACGGGGTTGATAATTATATTGCTAGTGGTTTTTATGGTCAGTATGTTGATATCGAAGGTGTATATCGTACTGAACATGATTTAATCAAAAGATATAGGGAAATGGCACTTCACCCAGAGTGTGATGGTGCTATTGAAGATGTTGTTAATGAAGCAATCGTTAGCGATCTTTATGATTCTCCTGTGGAGATTGAATTATCCAATCTGAATGCTAGTGACAGATTGAAGCAAATGATCAGGAGTGAATTTAAGTATATCAAAGAAACTTTAGACTTTGATAGAAAAGCACACGAAATTTTTAGGAATTGGTATGTTGATGGTAGAGTTTACTATCTAAAAGTCATTGATGTCAAGAATCCTCAGGCTGGTATTCAAGACCTGAGATATATTGACCCAATGAAAATGAAATATATTCGCAAAGAAAAGAAAAAAGATAATAAGAGACTCCAACCTTTACCAAATGGAAGACTTCAAGACACTGAAGTTAGTTTAACAAATCCAGAAATCGAAGAGTATTTCATCTATACACCAAAAGCAAATTATCCTAATGGTACATTTGCTGGTGCTGGTGCTACTGGCAAGAGAGACTCCGTAAAAATTGCAAAGGACTCAGTTGCTTATTGTAGTTCTGGTCTTGTAGACAGAAACAAGGGAACTGTTCTTTCATATCTGCATAAAGCAATCAAGGCACTCAATCAACTCAGAATGATTGAGGATTCTTTGGTTATCTATCGTTTAAGTAGAGCACCAGAAAGAAGAATTTTCTATATCGATGTTGGAAATCTTCCTAAAGTAAAAGCAGAGCAATACCTCAAAGAGGTTATGTCTCGCTACAGAAATAAACTTGCTTACGATGCAAATACGGGTGAAGTCCGTGATGACCGTAAGTTCATGTCCATGATGGAAGATTTCTGGCTTCCAAGAAGAGAAGGTGGTCGTGGTACTGAAATCACTACACTCCCTGGTGGTCAAAATCTTGGAGAACTTTCCGACATTGAGTATTTCCAAAAGAAACTGTATAGAGCACTCGGAGTTCCTGAGTCAAGAATTGCTGCTGATGGTGGTTTCAATCTTGGTCGTTCTTCCGAGATTCTGAGAGACGAACTCAAATTTGCTAAGTTTGTTGGTCGTCTGAGAAAGCGTTTCGCTGCAATGTTCAATGATATTCTGAGAACTCAACTGATTCTCAAAAATATTGTAACTCCCGAAGATTGGGAGATTATGGCGGATCATATTCAGTATGACTTCCTCTATGATAATCAGTTTGCAGAATTAAAAGAGTCCGAATTGCTGCAAAGCAGACTTGGTAATCTTGCAACGATCGAACCTTACATTGGTAAGTATTATTCTACCGAATATGTAAGAAAGAAAGTATTACGTCAAACTGACTCAGAGATTATTGAGATTGATGAGCAGATTGAAGATGAAATTAATAAAGGTATTATCCCAGCTCCTGGAAGTGTAGATCCAATTACGGGAGAACCTTTACCTGGTGGAGATATGGGAATGGACCCAATGGCAATGGGCGCTGATGGAATGGGAATGGGTCAAATTCCTATGGAACCAGATGTGGGAGCAGATGCTGCAGTTGCTGATGCACAGATGCAAAAGGACACCAAAAAGGCAGAGATATAAATATACAATATAATACTTAAATTTTTATGGACAATGTTATCGATTTGATCGCAACAGGTGCAAAGCCATCTGATGTGACTGATGCTATTAAGGGTGTTTTATACGCAAAAGCTGCTGAAAGAATTGATGCTGCAAGACCTATTGTAGCGTCAAGTCTATTTGACGGTGAAGAAGGTGAGACTGAGATTGACCAAGAATCACAAGAGGACCAAGAATAATGGCAAGAACTTTATTACTAGGTGATGAAATTAATTTGCCAACCACAACAGGAACGGCTACTAGTTTTTCTTCTGCAACTGTAGTAAGACTAGTAAATACAACTGGTACTGCACAAACCATTAGTGTTGTTGCAACACAAAGTGGTACTGGAATAGGCACATTTACAATGCTTGGAAATACTACAGAATATTTGGAGAAAACCGCATCGCATTGTGTATTTGCCACTGCTGCAACTGTGAGAGGTACAAAAGTAGGATTTACTGGATAGAAAAAATGAAACTAATCACAGAAGAAATCAACAAGGTAGAATTTATTACCGAAGGTAAGGGTGCTAATAAGAAGTGCTATATTCAAGGCATTTTCTTACAAGCAGAGCAAGTGAATCGTAACGGTAGAATGTATCCCATGTCAATCATGGAGAAAGAAGTCAACCGTTACAATGAGAGTTTTGTTCTGAAAGGACGTGCTCTCGGTGAACTTGGTCACCCTGATGGTCCTACCGTAAATCTTGACAGAGTTTCTCACAAGATTTGTGACCTACATAGAGAAGGAAACAACTTCGTAGGTAAGGCACAGTTGCTTTCTACTCCTATGGGTAAGATTGCTTCTTCTCTGATTAGTGAAGGAGTTACTCTCGGTGTTTCCTCTCGTGGTGTTGGTTCACTCAAGATGACCAATGAGGGTCATAAAATTGTCGGTGAAGATTTCATGTTAGCAACTGCTGCTGATATCGTTGCTGATCCTTCTGCTCCTGATGCTTTTGTCTCAGGAATCATGGAAGGAAAAGAGTGGGTTTGGGAAGGAGGAATTCTTCGTGAACAACTCGCAGAAAGAACCCAGAAGAGAATTAACACTCTCGTTGACCAAAGAATACTTGAGGAGCATAAACTCCAATTATGGAATGATTTCCTCTCAAATCTTTAATTTATAAATAAATATAGATTAATACAAAAATATCTAATCAAAAATGTCCGTTGGTAGCAATTTACAAGAAATGGAAAACGTAGTAACCAAAGGGGCTGCTCCTGCCGAACCAATGCAATCAGCAGGTATTCCTGTTGAAGATCTCGGCGGTCCTACTCCCGAAAACTATCGTCCCGATGACGATTCTGCAAAACTCAGAGATCCTGCAGCAACTCTTAAGCAAGTTAGAGATGTAGTCAATGCTAAGGCAGCACCTGCTGAAGCAGTTTCTGACGAAATCGAAGACGGTCAAGAGATTGTTAACGAGGAAGAAGTAACCGAAGATGAAGTTGTTTCTGAAGAAGAAGTAACTGAAGAAGAGGTTGTTACTGAAGAAGAAGCACCAAAAGTTGAGTATAACGTCGAAGAAGATGTTAATGCTCTTCTCCAAGGTGAGGAACTTTCTGAGGAATTCCAAGAGAAAGCACGCACCATTTTCGAATCTGCTATCAACGCAAAAGTCGGTGAAATCACCGAGCAACTGCAAGCAACTTATGAGGAAGCACTCGTAGAAGAAGTTGCAGCAATTAAAGAAGGTCTGACCGAAAGACTCGACGCATACCTGGAGTATGTTGCTGATGAGTGGGTCCAAGAGAACGCTCTCCAAATCGAGCATGGTCTTAAGACCGAAATGACCGAATCATTCCTCCAAGGAATGAGAGGACTTTTTGAAGAACATTATGTAACCATCCCTGAAGATAGATATGATGTAATCGAGAGCATGGTAGATAAACTTGATGAAATGGAAGGTAAACTCAACGAGCAAATCGAAAGAAATGTTGCTCTTAATAAGAGATTAGCCGAGTCAACTGCTGATGTAATCTTCGCTGAAGTTACTGAAGGTCTTGCTCTTTCACAGAAAGACAAGCTCGCTACTCTTGCAGAAAATGTTGAGTTTGACAGTGAGACAGACTATCGTGAGAAGCTTGTAACACTGAGAAATTCTTATTTCCCAGCTAACGGCACTCAAAGAGACCACTCAGAGACTATCTCTGAAGGCACCGAGGTTGCTGCTCAAACGACAGCATCCCCATTAATGGAATCCTACATGGATACTCTGAGAAGAGTCGCTAAAAAGTGATTTCTAGATTATAACAGTTCAAACTAACTTTTTTAAAGAGGTAAAATCAAATGCAAATGCCATTTAGTGAGCATCTGCAGGAGAAGTGGGCACCCCTTCTGGACTACGAAGGTATGGATCCTATCAAGGATGCACACCGTAGAGCCGTAACCGCTCAACTCCTGGAGAACCAAGAAATTACTCTCCGTGAAGAGAGAGAATTCCTTTCCGAAGCACCAACCAACTCCGTTTCGAACGGTGGAGTTGCTAACTTCGACCCCGTTCTGATCTCCCTGATCAGACGCGCAATGCCTAACCTGGTTGCTTATGACCTGGCTGGCGTTCAACCAATGAACGGTCCTACTGGACTCATCTTCGCAATGCGCTCACGCTACACCAGCATGGGTGGTACGGAAGCTCTGTTTAACGAAGCAGATTCCGCATTCTCTGCTAGTGGTATCAGCACTTCCGATCCTTATGTTACTGGTTCTGACGGTGCATCTGCTGGTTTCGGTACCGATCTTCAGCGTGGTGAGAACCCTGGTGTTCTTGCAATCAACGGCGCTCCTTCGACCTACAGCGTAGGTCAGGGTATGAATACTGAGTTCTCTGAAGAACTCGGTGCAGGTCAGTCTTTCAACGAAATGGCATTCTCGATCGAGAAGGTCACCGTTACTGCAAAGTCACGCGCTCTGAAAGCTGAGTATTCACTCGAACTGGCACAAGACCTGAAGGCAATTCACGGTCTGAATGCTGAAGCTGAGCTTGCTAACATCCTCAGCACTGAGATCCTCGCTGAAATCAACCGCGAAGTTATCAGAACCATCTATAAGGCTGCACGTCCTGGTGCTCAAACCAACGTTGCAACTCCTGGCGTATTCGACCTCGACGTTGATTCCAACGGTCGTTGGAGCGTTGAGAAGTTCAAGGGTCTTATCTTCCAAATCGAGCGCGATGCTAACGCAATCGCACAAGAGACTCGTAGAGGGAAGGGCAACATGATTCTGTGTTCCGCAGACGTTGCTTCCGCACTGACCATGGCTGGTGTTCTCGACTACACCCCTGCTCTGGACGCTAACCTGAACGTTGACGCAACTGGCAACACCTTCGCTGGTGTTCTTGCTGGTAAGTTCCGCGTCTACATCGACCCATATGCTACCAACCTCGCTTCCGATGGTTCGCAGTATTATGTCGTCGGTTATAAGGGTGCTTCTCCTTATGACGCAGGTCTCTTCTACTGCCCATACGTTCCTCTCCAGATGGTTCGCGCCGTCGGTCAGGACACCTTCCAACCAAAAATCGGGTTCAAGACTCGTTACGGTATGGTTGCTAACCCATATGCATCTGCTGCTGGCGGTGCTGACAGTGGTAAGATTCTTGGTGGCGACAACCGCTACTACAGAAGAGCAAGAGTCCTCAACCTCATGTGATTCTCGATTCACATATCTATCAAGGGGGTCTTCGGACCCTCTTTTTTTATCTAAATACAAATAAGACTTAAGTAATAAGCGATGAAACCATCACCAAGACAAATAGAAGAAGCGAACAAGAAGTATGAAGCACTTGTTGAGCATCTTATCACTGAGGGTTATGCTGAAGATAGAGATGCTGCTGATAATATTATTAAGGGTATGAGCGAAGCATGGTTTAATCTTATCATAGACTAATGGCAGGGACAGCATTTAAAGGTCAAATTCAAAATAGAAATTTTCTGTCACCTAATGGATTTCAGTTTAGTTTATCTAAACATCCAAAGGTAGCATTTTTCTGCACGACAGCAAGAATTCCTGAAATATCCCTTCAAACTACATCTCAACCATCATATCTCAAAGACCTTGATATTCCTGGTGAAAAATTAAATTATGGTGATTTAACACTGAGATTTTTAGTTGATGAGGATATGGTCAATTACATGGCAATTCATAATTGGTTGACTGGTCTAGGATTTCCAGAGACTACTCAGGATTACAAAGACCTGCTGTCGAATGAAGATGATGTAACACAACCAGAGGATTCAAAACGTGCTTTCAGTGATGGAAGTTTAACGATTCTCAATAGCAATTACAGAACAAATGCTGTTGTAAAATTCAAAGACTTATTCCCAACATCATTGACATCTTTGGAGTTTGACACTTCAATAACTGACATACAATACTTTACAGCAGAAGCAACTTTCAAGTATACTATCTACAATATACTCGATTCTGATAACAGAACACGCTTATGAATCTTGAACAAATTCAGGAGATGTGGGAAAAAGACTCCCAAATCGACCCTGATAATTTACATGATGAATCTATAAAAATTCCTCAACTTCATGCAAAGTATCACACTGTATATAATACCATCACTTTACTCAGAGAGAAAGCAAAAGAAACTTATAATAAGGTAAGACTTGAGAGGTACAATTACTACACTGGTAAAGCGTCAGCAGAGGTTTATGAAGAAGAACCTTTCCCATATAAGGTTAGAGACAAAGACGCCTTACAGAGGCATCTAGACGCTGATGAGAAGTTGAATAGAATCAACGTCAAGATCAAATACTATGATGTGATGTTGAAGTTCCTTGAAGATATTATCAAAACTATTTCAAATAGAACTTTTCAAATCAAGAATGCCATAGAGTGGCATCGCTTCCAAGCAGGTTTTAACTAATGGACGACGATTATCTTTACGAACAAGACTTTGATGAAAACATCCCCTTTATCTCTATGGATATGGGGATTGATGATGTAAGACAAATTCATGAGTCTATAAGTCTTCATTTAGAAAACTGGGTATCATGTCCAGACAAAAAACAAAGACTGGAAGATCTGAATGACTTTTTTGCAAGATTGATGTTGGAATATACGTTTAAAATACAGGGGTGAAATAAATAAAAATAAAACCGATAATGAGAACCTTTAAGCAATTTACCGATATTTGTGAGGGATATGTTCCCCTCCGCACATCAGATCAACCTTATGATGATGAAGGGTGGCATACTAGAACACCTAGATGGAATAAGAAGATGGGTAATGCTCTCATTAACGTTGGTAAACAAAAATTTAGAAGTGGAATGAATATTGGAGACCCAATTGATAATTTGACCAAAGGCGTTTCTGCTGCCGCAAGACTTGATGCGATGAAAAAAGTTGATGCAGAACCAGAAAGTGTAAGGGCAAAAAGAAGTCAAGAAATATCTGCTAGAAACAATAGACTTGGAGCTCAAAGAAGAACTTTACAAACGCAATTGGATAGACAAAATCTTAACCAACAATGGCGTGGTAGAGGTGGTGGAGGAAGTCTTCAAGGCATAAGAACGACACCAGAAAGTCCAGCAGGTTTAAACTTCAAACCATTTAGAGGAAGAAGATTTGGAATAAGTGGTATTGGACTTGCAGACTAAATATCCATAGGTGATCCTTATGGATAATGTCTCATTTGATTATATCAAAAAAGAACGAAGTATATCTTCAGGTAAAAGCAGAACCACATGTCTACTACGAGTTAGCAGACCAATTTACCTTTGATGTACCAGGTGCAAAGTTTATGCCTCAATACCGTAACAAGTATTGGGACGGAAAAATTCGTTTGTTCAATACCCAGACTGGTGAGATATATGTTGGGTTATTAGACAAACTCACAAAGTTTTGTGAGAACCATGAATATACCTATGAGTTTGCCAATAACAAATTCTATGGTCTTCCTTTTGAGGTTAATGACTTCATCTCAAAGGAAGGTGTGAAAGATTATATGAATGCTATTTGCAAGTATTCTCCCCGTGAGTACCAAGTAGAGGGAGTATACGACGCCCTAAGACATAATAGAAAGTTGTTGATATCCCCAACTGCTTCTGGAAAGTCTCTGATGATATACTCTCTTGTGAGATATTAC
>Ga0255768_10005576_pt1 | contig 12094 bp, 5 predicted proteins | sample 071ome_33_FD_179983 | JGI IMG/M metagenome (GOLD analysis project Ga0255768, IMG submission 179983) | Coastal salt marsh microbial communities from the Groves Creek Marsh, Skidaway Island, Georgia - 071412AT metaG (version 2) | ecosystem: Environmental > Aquatic > Marine > Intertidal zone > Salt...
AACACTATACTGAACCACATCAAGGAGATGATCCAAGATGGTCAATTGCCTTCAACAGTTTCCCGTCTGGAAAATGTAACTGGGATGAACATGATAAAATTATTTCTGTTGACCTTACTGTAAATTGATGGACGATATTAAATTCGGAATACCATTCTACATTTATAGTATTGCTGCCTGGGAAGAAAAGAAAAAAATAATCTTAGATAGTCTTCCCGACTTCAAAAAATATAAATTGAAGAAATCAAAAAATAGTGGTCATGGTGATAAAAATCACTACACAGATTACTTTGACAACTTAGAACAACCACCTGATTATGCCAAGGTGGTTCTTGGTTGTATAGATGATGAAATTTTATCTTTCTGCAGATCTACACAAGAAAATTGGAACTTAACTTCTATATGGTTTCAAACTTATGAAAAGTATAACAATTTCTCTGTTCATAATCATGGAATAGAAGGGTGGAGTGCAATTTTATATGTAGAATTTGATGATCAAGAGCACTCTCCAACTACTTTCTATTCTCCATATCCTTCATGGAAACGGAGCATGGTCGGACAATACGAAACTCATATTCCTAAAGTGAAGGAAGGCGACTTATTGTTGTTTCCATCGATGATCCAACATGAAGCTTCATCAAACATGAGTGATAAAAGAAGAACAATTATTTCCTTTAACTTAAAATGAATTTTATAGAAATTTACGACAACGCTCTAACATCAGAACAGTGTAAAGAAATAATTGACTATTATGAAATAGTTCCTGATGAATATAAAAACGAGGGTCAGATCTATGGTGGTCATCATGGAGAAATTCTTGTAGATAAAGGACACAAAGATTCTACAGATCTTACTTTAAATTTTCATAGTTGGAGTGATGCAGATCAAATTCTAGCAAAAAGTTTACTTCCACATATTTCAAAATATAGAGAAAAATATCCAGAAGTAGATAATGTGGCGGAATGGGAATTATCGGAAACTTATAACATACAAAAATATCTTCCAGGTCAGGGGTATCATGCTCCTCACTGTGAGAACTCAGATGGTCCATCTCCAAGAATTCTTGCTTGGATGTTTTATTTGAATACAGTTACAGATGAAGGTGGAACATATTTTACAAACTATGATATTACTACTGAAGCAATTGAAGGTAGACTAGTTCTTTGGCCAGCATATTGGACACACACTCATCATGGAATTGCAAGTCCATCTCAAACAAAATACATCGCAACGGGTTGGTATGACTTTACACTCAAAGCAAATCAGTGATTACATTTTTGTAGATAAGTGTATACCAGATAGTATATGCGATGTAATTAGAAATCAATTAAATTCTTCTTATTGGGAAAAACATCAATGGGGATCTACTAGTGGATCTCCAATCCAAAAAGAAGATAGTCTAGAACCAGATGTTACATATTCAAAATCTCTTGATTCTATTCTAAAAACTTTTGTAGAAAAAACCGCAAAGAAATACGAAGAACTACACTCAGACAAAACAAATAAAAACACATCTCAATTTATTTTTGCTATATCAGAAATACGTTTCAATAGATATTACCAAGATCAAAAAATGGAAATGCATTTTGATCATATCAAAAGTTTATTTGATGGTATTAATAAAGGTATTCCAGCAGTATCATTTGTTGGAGCATTGAATGATGACTATGATGGTGGAGAACTAGTGTTCTGGGAAGATTATTCTATAAAACTAAAAAAAGGGGAAGTGGTATGCTTCCCCTCTAATTTCATGTATCAACACAGAGTAAATCCAATACTCAATGGTGTGCGAGATACTTTTGTATGTTGGGCGTGGTAATCAGACTTTATATCTGATAATAACAATACCAGAACCACCAGTGCCAGCAAAAGTTCCTCCACCCGTTCCACCACCGTTGTTGTTAGACGAACCTCCTCCACCTCCACCACCAGTGTTAGGTAGACCATTACTGGCAGCTTGGTTGTAGTTTGGATCCCAGTGTGATCCTTGACCACCGCCACCACCTTTATTGTTAGGTCCGCGTTGACCATTGGTAGTATAGTAGTATTGTCCACCATCACCACCACCACCAAACCAACCTAGAGTTCCAGAAGTTCCATTGGTTTCGTTAGTTCCCCAATATTCAAATCCAGGGAAAAATCTACCAGGACCACCAGATCCTGGGGCATAATATCCCCAACCTCTCACAGTTGCTGGCCAGTTAATATTATTTCCATAAGAAAGATCGCTTCCATTGCGACCTAATTCAAAACCACCGCATCCACCTCCACCAGCACCTTCATGTGGTTGTCCATGTGTGCTATCTTGTCCATGACCATTCATTCCATAATATCTTGGAACAAATCCGCCATCTCCGCCACCATTTCCTTGTGGATATGATCCATCATTTTTTCTTGGATAAGGTCCATTTTGTGGTCCAATGCCATAAGCATATCTAGATCCTCCACCATTTCCATATCCATATCCACCAAAGTTTCCTTGGACACATCTACCACCAGTGTTGTGAGTTGGCCATCCTTGAACACCTTCATAAAAATCTCCAGATCCACCACCGCATCCACCGTCTCTTTCTTCTAAACCATCTGTATTACCCCAGAAGTTTGTTGTAGTCTTAGATCTTTGCTCATTGTTAGTGTAGAATGATTCCATTCCTCCACCGCCACCAATAGCGATAAATTTCAATTGAGGATCTGTGTTTAAGGTAATGCTACTATTTCCTCCTCTGCGACCATGGAAAAAGTTTCCATCTCCCTGTCCAGTGTAGTAATATCCACTTGTATAAAATGATCCAGGAGGACCTCCTTGACCACCAGCTCCAACAGTAACACTATATGTTCCTACTGCTGGAAACCATTGTGGTTGCCAAAGAATTCCTCCAGCACCTCCGCCGCCACCACCTGAGTGGGAACCACCACCGCCGCCTCCACCAGCGACAACTAGAACTTCACAATATGCTTGGAAACCTACAGATGTAATTTCGAATGTTGTTGGTGCTGATGTATTTGTAAATACATGATACTTCCAACCATTTCCTGGTTCGGAAATTGTTCCACCAGTAGCGGCGATTTTCCCTTTTCCTAAGTTCAACCAACCATCATTGGCAGTCAAAACTTGAGCAGCATTTGTGGTTGTGTTATAAATGATCGCTCCTACTGGATGATCAGTAGCATTTCTTACAGCTGTAGTTTGCTTTGGAACTGTAAAAGCACTAGTTGGTCTTAGAGTTCCTACATTGAGTTTTGACATCTTGAATCAGATTTGATAACGGACGATAACAATACCAGAACCACCTCTTCCAGCAGAGGAGATTCCATCATTATTAGAAGAACCACCACCGCCGCCACCGCCAGTAGCGTTTACTGCGTCTTCACCATATAAACCATAACCAGTAGAACCACCGCGACCACCGCCGCCATAATATCCACCAGTGGAATTGTTTGATCTGTTAGCAGATCCTCCACCACTCGTGAAGTATCCACCACCGCCTCCACCAGCAAACCATCCTGAAGGGAAACCATATGGGGAGAATTGGTTTAGTTGAATTCCAAGTCCACCATTACTTGCTGTATCAGATGCTCCGCCAGTTGATGTGCCTCCAGCACCACCGCCACCAGCTCCTTCATGTGGAGCTTCATGTGATCCGTTTTCTGTTCCTCTATTGCCACCTACATTGCCGTAGTAAGTTCCGCCAGCATTATTTCCCTGTAGAGCATTACCACCTGTATACGCTACACCACCAGGAACGTTTCCTGCTCTAGTAGCTGGCCAGAAGTCTCCGCCACCGCCACCTGATCCACCATTTTTGTAGATGGAGAAGTAGTAGAAACTTTCATTTCCTCCTCCGCCACCAATAGCGTGAATTTGATCAAAATAACTATCTCCTCCTGGTCTACCATGTGAAGAAGAATCGTTGGAAGTGTCTGCGTTATATCCAGTTCCAGCAATGCCACCATCACCAACAACGACGTTATAAGTTCCAACAGCAATGGGATAGGAAGTGTGGTGAACAACTCCACCAGCTCCTCCTCCTCCGCCACCGCCGTGAGAACCACCACCACCGCCGCCTCCAGCGACAACTAAAACTTCAGCAACTGTTCCAGCTGGAGCAGATGTAACTGTAAAAGCACTAGTTCCTGGTTGAGTGAAAGCGTGCATTTTATAGTTTCCACTTACAGAAACAATACCACCACTTGCTTCAATTCCACCCTGTCCTGTAGAAATCCAACTAGTTCCGTCGTAGATTTCTACAGTTCCAGAGGTTGAGTTGAAGATCATAAGACCAACTTCTCCAGCTGGTCTATTTGCGGAAGTATACGAAGGGAGTTCAATACCAACGCTTACATTAAGTTTATCTACATTAAGAGATGACATATTCTATAACTCTTGTATCTTAGTTATTTATTAGTTATTTATTGGATTGTCCAGACGCCACCATCTTCAATAGTGACTTCTTTTCCATCCGAAATTGTCAATTCACCGAAGGAAACAACAAATTCTCCGTTCTTGATAACAACAACTTCATCAATAGTTTGCTTACACTTCTTGAACATTCCATAACTATCAGTCCACTGTTCAAAACCATTAGCATATAAAGTTGCTTTGTCTGGAAGAAGTTGAATGTGGATATTCGCTCCTTCATTTTGGTTGGTTGTTGTATAAACTTGTTGCGAAGATGGAGCAGTTGATGTTGTGGCATAATCAATTTGACCACCACTAGCAGCATCAGCATAAATGCTTCCAGTTTGATCAGTATAACCAGGAGCAGTGCTCAACCAACCAAGATAGTAAACACCATCTGCTTGTAAGTTTGCTGCTGATCCAACAGTAGAAACAACATCATCGAAGTCTGCTTCTAAAATTTCTCCAACAGAACCGTTTGGTGGAGTTTTGATAAGAGCGCCAAACACTGTGGTATAACTGTTGTTTCCAAGTGGAGAAACGATCAATACCCACCAGTAGTATTCTCCAGTATTAACTCTTCTATATTTGACGCCACCATAAGTTTCTTGAGCATTGAGAACAACTCCTTTATCAACACCAAAATATCCAGGAGAGAAATACTGCAGTCCTCCAGTTAGGGTTGCATCTCCCTTGATTTCTCCATTTACAATTTCAATATCACCACCAACTACAAGTTCTTTGGTTGGATCTTCTGCTTGAATACCGACCTTAGACAATCTGTAGATGTCTAATTGATTGGTTGCTTCTGTCCAACGCGAAGTTACAAACTCTTCGTTGTTCTGGAAGAACTGACCATTGAGGTTCATGTCACCCTGAACATTCAAGATATAATTACGGTTTACGTTTGGTGTTAGTGATGTATCTACTCCAGAAAATACGTTAGTGTTAATGCCAACTCTGTTGTCAGAACCACGAATAGCAAGTGCTGGGGGTAAAGCATCTGGTGTTACCAAACTCTTCCAATCGGTGCCACCTGCAGTTACTGATGCGTAGATAGAGAATACATCAGCACCATCACCAATGTTTGATCCTAAACGGAAGGCTCTACCACCGCCAGGATCAGCACCACCACCTCTAAACTGAATATCTGCTTCAGCATTAGCACTGCCATCTCCAACTCTTACACTACTCTTGATATGTGAAATATTAGAGTAAATGTTTGCCCACTTTAAAGCAGTTGATCCAAAGTCCTGAGCATTGGTTGCTCCTGGTAGCAAGTCCCCACTGTTAGTAATCTTCAATCTTTCATTACTTTCTGCGGAAGCAGTTCTTGTTCTGAAAATAAGTTCGCCACTATAATTTGCAGTTTTGTGAACTGAGATACCCCATTGTGCTTGTGCAATAACAGTTGCACCATGTGAAAGTAGTAAACCAGTTTCTGAAAGGTCATTATAGTTCCAAATTTGCTGTTGGAAGCAAGATTGTGTTAGATCACTTGAAGAATTGAATTCGGTATTTGAACCAGAATAAACATTTAAACCTGAAAGTGGATCTGGTTCAAATGGTGTTCCCTGATTGTTTGGATCATCATAAGCTCTGACACTTACTCTATTAGCCGTCTTGTTGACATATAGAGTTCCTCCATCAACCAAGAGTTTTCCACTAACTGTTAGATTGCCTCTAGTTCCAGTTCCATCTCCACCATCAATTAAAATATTACCATTACCAATAGATAGTCCATTATCTTCTCCAGTGATAGACAGAGAACCCGTCATGGTATCACCAGTCTTCAGAACGTTAAGTGATGCAGCACCAGTTAGTGATGCTGTAATTGTTCCAGCAGAGAAGTTGCCAGAACCATCACGGACAACAGCAGATCTTAAAGCATACTCTGAAGTTGGATTGCCGTTGCCATCCAAAACGTAGGTTGATACTACATTGAGATTATTGAAAGCAACATTACCTGCGTTCCAAATTATATTATTATTAACTTTGAGTTCGTTAGCATCTAGAACTTTAAATTCAAGACTACCAGATCCCTCCGTTGCATCACCACCATCAGCGATAATAGCAGAGTTATAAGATGGATCACCATTGCTGTCTACTGCTTGTGCTTGTGAAGAATTAAAATAGATATGTGGATTGGTGGCAAAGTTTCCATCATATCTTCCAAGTCTTAGATAACCATCACCAGAACTGTTACCCAACTCAGCAAATGATGTTGTGTTGCTGTCATAAATTTCATAATTTTCAAAATTTCTTTCATCTCCAGCAAGACCTAAGAATACGGCATTTTCTAAATTACCGCCAGAAGCAAGTCTACCAATAAGCATTGTATAACTATTGGTAGGATCATTTGCATCATTTAATTGTGGTGCATCATCAATAAAGAAGTCGCCAATATCTTGTTTATTAATATTGTAGATATTAATCTGCGATCCTGGTTCAAAATCTCCACCAGGAGAAGTATCTAAAACTTCTCTTACTAGAATTCTGTAAGAAACATCCGTTCCAGTATAAGACTTAATTTCAATTTTATTTCTAAACTTAGTAGAACTTCTCCAAACGGGAAGTCTGGTATCAAAGATTTCATTAGACTTGATGTTCCATCCATCCTGATACCATTCACCCTGTTTGTTATCAAGTTTATCAGCATCCAATCCACTGTCGATACCTTGATTTCCAGAGTTCCAAATTTCATACCAAGAACCATATGATGTTACTCCATCTCCAGAACCACGTAGATAAATTCTGTCGTCGTTTGCAAATGCTAGTTGTCTTACACCACCATAAGTAGCATCAATGCCAGATTCTCCATTACGGAGTGTCATAACAAGGTGTTTGGCAGAATTTGAAGTTCCAGTATCAACACTTGGATATGCCGTTAGCAATCCATTTGAACTGTTGAATACAGTATTCAGTGTCAAACCTTGAACAGCATCACTTGGAACTGGGTTTGATGTTGGGTTGTTAATACCTGTGTCAACACGAATTGTATTGGTAGATTTACCACTAATATCAATGTTATAAGTTCCACTTGCTAATTTATCTTCGTTGATACTTCCATCAACAAAGTAAATACCATTTAGATAGTAAGAACCTTGCTGACCATCGAGAAGGTCTGCGTCGAGTCCACTATCTGGACCAGTTCTAATAGTTACAGATCCGTTTCCTTCATCACCGACAATGAACTGCGATTTTCTATATCTAGAAACACCAACAGTTCCAAATAGATCTTGACTGATTGTTGAACCATCACCACCTGCTCTAGAAATATCAATAGATACGTTTGCATATTGTTTCTGAACAGTGCTTACTTTTGCAAGGAGAACGAGGTTTGAACCAGATCCAATCGTAGCTGGGTTTGGTGTGACTTGGAAGTCATTTGCATATCCAGTTCCAGCGTTTGTTACGGTAACGGTGGTTACTTCGCCAGTTCTACCATCTTCACCGATAATAATGTTAGCTCTTAAACCTGTTCCCTGTTGCTGACCTTGAACAACTGGTGCGTCGAGAGGAACGTCAAAATACTGACCATCTGTATATCCAGAACCAGGATTTGCGATAACAACAGAATCGATAAATTCTCCGCTTGTTTGTGAACTGTCAAACACTAGAGGAGAACTTCCTCTGTTAAACTCAATTACACTTCCAGTAGCGATGTTTGCTGTTACTGGATTATTGATAGAAACTGTCGTTAGACCACCAACTACAACAACACCATTAATTGTTGTATTTTCTGCAATGCCAGCAATGTTATCGACAACTTCATGACCTACTAAAGCATCAGACAGACCTTCAAAAATTAGTGAACTTGAACCAGTGGTTACTTGAGAATAAAGTCTCGCAAAATATCTGGTTTCTGCACCTTTAACTGACTGAACTGCTACTGCCCAGTTTTGGTCTCCTCTTAGGAAACTAAACGAGTTTGCAGAACCACCAGTTGCAAGACGATCTGTTTCAATGACACCAGATGTAATATCTGTTGCCGCAATTTGGTTAGATGATAAAGATACCCAGTTGTTAATGTTGCTAGATGATGTATTGACAACTCTATTAATATTGATGGTGTTAGCAGGACTATCACTATCATCAAAACTATCAGTGTCAAGCATCTTGATGTTATTGACAATATTACCGTATACTCTACTTTCGAGTAGTGCAGTTGCGGTTGCTTGAGTTCCTGCACCAGGAGGAGCAGCGATAGTTACAGTTGGAGTTGTTGTGTATCCATAACCACCGATATAACCAGCGTTTTCTGTGATTGTGATAGTAACTACTTCACCATTAGCAATTGTACATGACGCTGTAGCAGGAACATTGCCATTGGGATCTGGACTACCACCAGAAATAGTTACTGTTGGCGCAACAGTATATCCAGAACCACCATCATTGATATTAATTGTGTATACTACACCTTTTCTATATTCTGTTGCCTGAATTCTACCAGTTGATGGAGAACCAGTATATACATCATTGATATTGATAACAATATTTGGATCTACAGCAAATCCAAGATATAGACTATCGAGATCATTATTCAAAATGAACGACTGTGATGTATCTTGCTGAATTGCAATATCACCTGCAAGTGCTCCATCGATAGAAAGTCTTGCTGCCTGATCGGGAACCGTATAGACACTAAATGGTCTGAGTGCTGGGATTTGATCGATAGAAATTTTACCGCTATCGGTAAGTTCAACTAGTGCTCTTGGAACAGCATTTGTGGAGTATGGTTTGTTGATGTATGGACCAAGATTGTTAGTGATATAATCCTTAACTGCCTTTTGAGTTGGCAATTTAGAATCGCTACTATTAGCACCGCCAAGTGTATTGCTGTTATCGAAACCAGTAACAACAACGTCACCACCTTTCAATTTCAAGAATTCAACTTCCGAGATGGTAACCGTTCCAGTAAAGGTGATATTACCAGTTCTGTTTTCAATTCTTGCAAAAGTTCCAACCTTAAAGTCACCAAGTTCATCGGTTCCAGAAACATATACACGACCATAGTTTTCCGAAACTTGCTCATTTGCCTCAACCTTGGTTCCACCGTTTTCTGGTAGAGCAAGATAGTTAGTTCCAGAACCAGCAAATTCCCAAGTATGAGAAGAAGAGTTTACAATAGATGGTCTGTGAAGTCTAACTGTTGCGTTTGTTGCTGCTGAAGGTGTAAGAGCATTCTGTAATGCGGTTAAACCAGAAATAGTAGCACCATCAGAATCTCTGATCAAAGAAAGACCATTTCCAATACCATCGTCTAAGGTGATAGTAGCAGTGAATGGAGGTCCAACTGAAACAGCACTTACAGCATCGATGAAAAATTCTTTGTCTGGATCTGCATTTGAATATCCATCAATCTTCAAGATATAGTGTTCGAGTGGTTCTCTTCCGATACCACTTACAGTCATAGTGGTTCTTCCAGTTGGAGTTTGAGAAACAACATCTACGGTTCCACTATCAAATTCATATGGATCTTTACGGAAACCTGTTCCTCTCAACGCATAAGTTCCAAAGTTTGTTGCTGAGTTTGTGATCGAAGCGTAACCACCAGATTCGCAAAGAACACCATCTTCACAGAAAATAACGAAGACCGAAACTAACTGAGTATAACCGTCTTCGATGACCTTATATCCAGTTCCACCAAAAGAAACGATGGTAAATGCTGCAGCAACCATTGATTTGCCCTGGTTGGGGAATGATGCAGTTCCATCAATTTCGAGACCAGGGAAAGGACAGTTAGGTTGCTTAACTTTAGAACCATCAATCAGAGCACCTCCGCCACCAAGGAAAGAGATAACAGAAGCGTTCTGTGTGTATGGTGAAGCTTCAATAATTGGATAATCATCATATGCTCCACGAACTGCCATCCTGATATTATTAAAATCAGTAATGTAACTATCTGAATATGTTACAATTTCAGTAGTATCATATAAAGTTCCGTAAGTTTTTGTTGTTGCTCCAGGAGCAATTGCTGTTGGACTTGCCGAATTATCTGCATATTCTAAGATACCATCTAGAATACCCATAGAAGTAGTAATACTAGATTCTACTTGAGCACATAATGGATTGCCAGATGGATCAACAAGAATAGTTCCATCTGTAAATTTAGGAATAGGTGAAGTTGTGGTTACGGTGTTGCCAAGTCCATTTACCCATCCGCGCATAGCGGCAATAGCATAGTCTCTTACCTTAGTATATGCATACCTAGTCTCATCTAATTGAGATGCATCAATACCAGAAAGAACAGTGCCGCTAAAATATGCTTCTGCATTCGTTACAATTCCAGCATTTCCGCCAAGAACAAGGTCTCTAATCAAACCACCTAGAATGTAGTTGATGTCTCTACGACACTTTCTTTGATGAATATCAGAAAGACCTAGTGATGGATATTGAACCTCGGTATCAATTAATGCCTGATCAGCAATGAGATCTCTGTTTCTGGCAATCAAATATGCTGCATCTAGATAAGTTCCAGAAGCATTATTACCAATTACATCTACCCACAGATAAGAAAGTGTGTCGATGGCGGATCTTACATCATCACAAGCTGGTGTTCCAGCAGTTGATGTTATGACAGTATCATCAAAATATCTTGGTAGAGTTGAATAAACTGGAGTGTAGATTGGATCTGAGGTAGTTCTATTTCCAGTTCTCCAATTACACATTGCAAAGATTGCTAGTTCTCTAGCATATTCAATTGCACGAACAGTTTGAATAATTTCGTTCTCGATGTATGCAATCTTAGCACCAACAACATATTTCTTTGCTGCTTCAATAATATTGTGATTAGATCCAAATTCGAGATCTCTAACGAGAGCATTCAAGAAGTGAATAACATCTTGACGACACTGCTCGTCACCATTAGTTCCTGTATTAGTAGAAGTTGGGGAACTATATGCAGGATAAATCTTTTGTCCTGCCTCGCAAGAAATTAAAATATCGGCAAGTTGAACAGTATCATCTTCTGATAATGCCGAAATAAGACCCGCTTCAGTAGTAATAGTAGCAACACCAGTTGTGGTTGTATCATAAACAAAATTACTAATATTATATGTGCTTCCACCAAACGTTACAGTTCCACCACTGACATATGTATTTGTATGATCTAATGTTCCCAAATAAATGTCAAATGTGTTATTTACAGCATCGATATTGTATACAGAATAATAATCGCGTTTAAACTGATCATTAATTTTCCTTACTACTTCATCAGCAATAAACTCTCTGTTATTTCTAATTAGTTGACATGCATCTTGATATCTTCTTTCAACTGGAGTTGATAAGGAGAATTTATTTGGTGAGTTTAATAGTGATAATGTAATAGACTTTGAATAAGACTGAACCGTTGCAAATTCACCAGGATTGAAGTTGGCGTTTGTGAAAGATGGGAATTTTTTTGGAATTACAAATCTTCTTGCTCTTCCGTCAGCATCTTCTAAAACTTTGTAAATTCTTTGTTTTCCGTTAAGGAATGAAAGATCTGGATTTGAAGTTGGTAAGTTAGAAATAATAATTTCCTGACCTTCTTTTAGTTCATGAGTATTGGTTCTGCCAACTAGAGCACTAGTGTAGAAAACAATACCACCAAGGTCTTCTGCGCTACCAAATTGTCCTTCTTGAAAACCACCTGTAGCAATACTTGGATCTCCCTGTAGAGAGAAGTCAATTCTAGAAATTGGAAGAGTTGAA
>Ga0255768_10005579_pt1 | contig 12091 bp, 15 predicted proteins | sample 071ome_33_FD_179983 | JGI IMG/M metagenome (GOLD analysis project Ga0255768, IMG submission 179983) | Coastal salt marsh microbial communities from the Groves Creek Marsh, Skidaway Island, Georgia - 071412AT metaG (version 2) | ecosystem: Environmental > Aquatic > Marine > Intertidal zone >...
CGAATAGCGAATGCTCCTTTAGCAATCTGGTGAATGCAGCGAACTCATAATTCGCCTGAGGCGTGTTCGATCCACGCAAGGAGCACCTACGGGACGGTGGCGGAATAGGTAGACGCACCAGACTTAAAATCTGTTGGGCATTGTGCCCGTGGGGGTTCGATTCCCCCTCGTCCTATTAAAATAAATAAGACAAAACCCGCAAGTTATGTCTTATAGGATAGACACTGCATACTGCTGGTATGACAATGGCAGTATGATAGTAAAAATGTATTTCATCAATCAGGTTCCTTTTACCTTTGATGAACTACCTGATGGACATTTAATGGACAAAGAGTTAATAGAACTTGCCAATAAAGAAACCTCTTTTGAACCAGAAGACTTATACAGGAGTTCTTTCTACTTGATAGATGAAGAAGCGCATCCTTGTTTGTTTCTAATGGACATAGAAAATCCAGAAGATATGCCAGAAGAAATAGAGCTTCAGTATGATGAGGAGGATTTGATGGGTTGATAAATAAAACATAGAAATATCCTAGAAGTCATAATACAATGCCTCTGAATAAGTTAGACAACTTTATCAAGAATACTGAGGGTCGAATTCTATACGTAAGTCCAGCGGATTTAGATTCAACTGATAGCATTTTAAACACGGGTAATTCACTTGCTCGTCCATTTAAAACCATTCAGAGAGCGCTGATTGAAGCAGCAAGATTTTCGTATATTAAGGGAAATGGTAATGACCAGGTAGAGAAAACTACCATTCTCTTGATGCCTGGTGTGCATGAAGTTGACAACCGCCCAGGATATCAAATCTATAATGATGGTGGAGCAAAAGTAACCGCAGCTGATGGCAGTGTTACAGCAGTTGCCGCATCGGATAATTTACCTTTAACACTTGATTCTAACTTTGATTTAACACAATCATCTAATGAGTTAGTCAAGTTTAACAGTATCTACGGTGGTGTCATTGTTCCTAGAGGAACATCAATCGTAGGTCTTGACTTAAGAAAAACAAAGGTTCGTCCTAAGTATGTACCTAACCCAACAGATCCTGATGTAGCAAACTCTGCTATTTTCAGATTAACTGGTGCTTGCTATCTGTGGCAGTTCTGTATCTTTGATGGCGATGAGTTCGGACTTGTTTATACCCAATCAAATGACTTCACAATTCAATCAACACCAAGATTCTCTCACCATAAACTGACAGTATTTGAATATGCTGATGGTGTCAATAAAGTTGGCACTACAGAATTAACTGATCTTCAAATGTATTATGCGAAGTTATCTCTCGCATATGGTACAGGAACTGATAGAGATATTGACGATAAATTCCCATCTAAACCAAAAGGATTTGAACCACAGCGTCCAGAACATGAAATCGTTGGTGCATTTGCTGCTGATGCTCTAAAAATTACAGCTATTGAAGCAGGTTCTGGTGGAACACCAACCAATAGAGTTACTGTAACCACAGAACTGGCACATGGACTAAGTGAGGGAACTCCTATTCGTATTAGTGGTGTATCTCCGTTCAACTATAATATCTCAACAAAAGTTTCCGAAATTGATGCAACCAATGATAAAGTATTCTACTATAACTTAGAATCCTTCCCAGTTACTTTACAGACGCCAGGAACTATTTCTGGTGATGAATTAGTCACAGTAGATACTGACAGTGTATCTGGTGCATCACCATACGTCTTTAATATATCAATGCGCTCCATCTGGGGTATGAATGGACTTCATGCTGATGGTTCAAAGGCAGATGGATTCCGTTCTATTGTTGTCGCTCAATTCACTGGCGTATCACTCCAGAAAGATGATAGAGCATTTGTACAGTATATTCCATCAAACCGCGCATATTCGAGTACTCTTAGCACATCGAAAGTAACTGGTGCTGATTTATCTGCTGGTTCATCATCTAGCGGTAGAGTTTATCACTTGGAATCAGATTCTGTTTATAGATCTGGTTGGGAATCTTCACACATCAAGATTTCAAATGATGCATTTATCCAGATTGTATCAGTATTTGCAATCGGATTCAATAAGCATTTTGAATGTCAGAGTGGTGGTGATGCTTCAATCACCAACTCAAACTCTAACTTCGGACAAATCTCTCTGTCTGCCGATGGATTTAAGAAAGAGGCATTCAATAAGGACGATAAGGCATTTATTACTCACGTCATTCCACCAAGAGCGATTACAACTGCCGAAGATAATGTTGATTGGTTGACTATTGATATTGGTAAAACAACATCTGTTGGTATTAGTAGTCACTTGTATTTGTTTGGATTTGAAGATGAAGCAGTAGAACCAACTGTTGTAACACAAGGATATCGTGTTGGTGCTCGGGTAGATGACAAACTGTATCTGACGATTGGATCATCTACGCACTCGGCAAATATTCTGATGGCGGATGGTTCGTCATCTTTCAAAGAGTATTCTGTAGGAGCTCCAGCATCCAACGTATTTACAGTTTCTTCTGGAACACACAATATTCAAACTGGAGAAAGAGTTATCATCCTCAGCGATGATGGCGATATGCCAGAAAATCTGAAAGTCGGAGCAGTTTATTATGCAATCCGAGACTCTTCTACAGAACTTAAATTAGCATCATCAGAATCTGATGCAAATAATAATGATGCTATAACGGTTTATGGTGGAACTAATCTTAAAATTGTAACCAGAGTTTCTGATAAAGATGCTGGAGATATTGGACATCCAGTACAATGGGATTCAACTAATAGTCATTGGTACATTTTAACCAATACTGGAAGTGACATTTTCACAAACCTCACTGGTTCTGGTGCATCGGAAGCATCATTCATCAAGAGAATTGCTGACAATAGAAGCCTTGATGAAAAGATTTACAAGTATAGAGTTGTAGTTCCAAAACAACTTTCTAATGCAAAAACACCAGAGTCCAGATTTGTTCTTCAAGAATCTAGTACAACAGGACTTGGAACAGATGGAGATTTTACAAAATCCACCATCACATCATCCGAATATGGGTTCTCAAGAAATCCAAGATTCATCAGCACATGTTCCTTCACAACTGATACGGTAACAGTAATTGCTGAACAACCTCACAACCTTACACTAGGTGATGGTATCATCATCAGAAACGTTACTGACGACGTTTTAAACAGTGCTGGAGACTTTGATAAAGGATATAACGGAACATTTACCGTCAGTGAAGTTACAGACGATTTAACCTTTAAGTACGAACTTACTACAAGAACTCCTGGAACATTCACAAACAATACTTCAACAAGAACGACATCACTGCCAAGATTTGAAAGAAGTGATTTACAGTCCAATCTTTACATTTACAGAAATGAAGTAGTTTCTGAATATGATGAAGGAGAACAAAATGGTATCTATCATTTCCATGTTCTAAAATCAGATTCTGCCGTTGCTAGCGAATTTACTGATTTGAAATACAGTCAGAATGTAACTGATTTGTATCCTCAACTTGATAGAGATAATATCAATGACAACCCACAATCTGCTAAATCATATGCTCTGAGATATCCACTTGGTGATGTAACATCTAACGATCTTAAGAAGAGTATTACTAGAGAAGCATCTGATACTCTCTTCACGAAGTTAGGAATTGGACTGGAAATTTCTTCTGTCAATAATGCCACCGCTGGTGTCAGCACAATCACATTCGATAGAAGACATGGACTTGATGGTATTGTTGATGTAAGTGTTACTACCGCAGGAAGTGGATTTGCAAATGGAACCTATCATAACGTAAAACTTCTCAACGATGGAACATCGACATGGGATGGCGCTACGGCTAATATTAGTGTTTCTGGTGGTGCTGTTGGTGTTGCAACCATCGTTTCATCAGGTTCTGGATATACTGCTGGTGAAGTTTTAGATATTGATGGATTCTCTGGCGCAGAAGTTACAGTTTCTACTGGTGGTATTTCTACGGCAACTGGACAAGTTGTTCAATTCACTGGTGCTGGTACAACATCGGATACTTACTACCGTATCTCTTCAGTTCCCGCTTCCACTCAAATTGCTATTGCCAGAACCTCAGGTGACACTCTCATCACTGCAGATCAATATGCATTTGTAGTCGGACCTTCGGCATCATTTACTGCAACATCTGCTGGTGGTATCAGTACATTCACTTCAGGACAACCTCATGGTTTAACTGTTGGTAACAAGTTTAGAGTTCTTGATACAGAGAACAACAATCTTGGCGATTTTATTGTCGCTAACAAGGTTGGAGTTTCCACATTTACGATTAACTCTGGACTCGGTACTGCTTCTGGATTTATTCTGAAGCACGGGTTATCCTCCAATAGTGGTGACTCTAACATTGGAAATGAGAATCTTGAGTCAAGAGCAATCACAATATTTGACGGTGAAATTTTAACTCTAAATGAAACAATCACAACAACAGACACTGCGTTTGCTGTAAGTGTTCCTAATTCTGGTATAGGAACTGTTGCCAGATTCCCAATTGGTTCTTATATTCAAATTGATAATGAAATCATGAGAATTGCCAGCAGTTCTCTCAGTGGATTGAATAATAATGAAATTACCGTAGTTCGTGGAGCACTTTCTTCTAGACAGACAGCACATACTACAGGTTCTTTAATCAAGAAAGTAAGAATTCCATCAATCGAATTCCGTAGACCTTCGATTATTCGTGCATCAGGACACACGTTTGAATATCTTGGTTTCGGTCCTGGTAACTATTCCACTGGACTTCCACAGGTTCAGGATAAGACACCGACAGAAGACGAAGAATACCTGTCACAAGCACAAGAAAGATCTGCTGGTGTTGTTGTATACACTGGTATGAACAACAAGGGTGACTTCTATGTTGGTAACCAGAAGAAGTCTGCTGCAACTGGTGAAGAAATTACATTTAATACTCCAATCCCAACAGTTACTGGACAAGATCCTTCTAAACTCAGCGTAGTATTTGATGAAGTAATCATCAAAGAAAGACTAGTTGTTGAGGGTGGAAACTCTAATCAACTTCTGTCTCAGTTCGATGGACCTGTCACATTTAATAATGATACAAGATTCAACGATCAGGTTAGAATTACTGATGATACAGATTCAACTAGCACTACAACAGGAGCACTCATAGTTACTGGTGGTGTTGGTGTTGGTAAGACATTGACAGCGGCAAATGTAACTGCTGGTGATGTAACCATCAATGGAGACACTAGCACAATTACATCCACCAGTGGTGATTTGAAGATTGATGCTCCTGTTGGAAACAAAGTTGCCATCGGAACAGATACAGAAATTGATGGTAATCTGACTGTAACTGGAACAATTACTGCTGGTGAATTGGATGTTCCGAATATATCTCCAGTTGGAAGCATCATGTTATGGCCTGGTGCAACAGATACCTGGCCCACGGCAACGTGGAGACAGTGTAATGGTGCTGGTTTGAGTACATCAACGTTCTCAACCTTGTTTGATGTTATTGGTTACACCTATGGTGGTTCTGGTGCAACCTTTAACCTTCCAGATCTTCGTAATAGATTTGCCGTTGGTGCTGGTGATTTGTATAGTGTCACAGGAACTGGTGGTAGTAAGGACTTGGTAGTTCCTTTACACGAGCACACGACAACATCATCAGTAAGTGATCCTGGACACTCTCACAATTATCAGAGTGCTACTGCTAATGAAAACTGTATTGTTGGCGGTGGTAGAGCAGTTCAGGCATTTACTGCGAATACATCCACTTCAACCACTGGCATTAGTGTTAGTGTTAATGTCGCAGCAGCGGGTGAAGATGCAACTGACAAGAACCTCCCTCCATACACTGGATTATATTACATTATTAGAATCAAATAAATAACTAAAAAGACTATAATGGCAAATATCCGTAAGTCATTTAATTTTAGAACTGGTCTTCAGGTTGACAATGACAATTTCGTTGTAAACTCAAATGGTCTTGTAGGGATAGGAACTTCTGTTCCTTCAGGATATTTGTTAAATGTTTATGGTGATTCTAGAGTAACTGGACTTGTAACATCTGCAACATTACATTCCGGTATAGGAACTGTTGGTGTTCTGAGTGCAACTAGTGCCAATGTTTCTAGTGTTCTTTCAGTAGGAAGTCTGAAAGTAGGAACATCTAGTGCAGTCACTAACCTTATTGGATATGCATATACGGCATGGGTTACTGATAATGGGGGAATAGGATTACACACAACATCAAAGATTGGTGTTAATACAACTTCTAGCCCTGGTGCTGCCGATTCTCAACTTACCGTATATGGTAATGCCAGAGTCACTGGTGTTATAACTGCTACATCATTCAATGGTTCTGGAGCGAACTTAACCAGTATTCCTAATAGTGCAACAACAGCAACTGAAAACAATACTGCAAGCACAATAGTTGCCAGAGATAGTTCTGGAGACTTTTTTGCTGGAACAATTACTGCCAATTTGACAGGAACTGCAAGTATTGCATCTAGCATTACTGAATCGGCAAATATAATCGTCAATCAATTGAATGCTGGCATTGTAACAGCATCAACTCGTGCTTATGCAGAGTCATTTGGTGTCGGTACAAATTCACCAAATGCTCAACTTCATGTAAGAAAAACTGGTATTTCTTCTATACAAATTACCAGTGATGGTTCTAATGAATCAATACTTACACTCGGAAGAAGTGGAACTACAACAACAGACAATGGACAAATTCGCTTCGGACATGGAAACTCTGGTGGTTCCTATCCTTTAAGCACGGATGAATCCTTAGATATTATAAACTATGACACTGGAAATCTCAACTTCTATCTGAATCCAAGTGGTTTAGGTACGGCATTTAACTTCATGACAACTGCGTCGAACCGTGCAATGGTTCTGACACAATCAGGAAATCTTGGAGTTAATTCTACATCACCAACAGAAAGAGTAGATATTGGTGGAAACATAGTTGCATCTGGTTCAGTTACAGGAAACACAATCGTTAAGGATGGTGGAGTATCTACTGAGTTCCTGAAGGCAGATGGTTCTGTCGATACTAGCACTTATCTGACAACAACTGGAAGTGGTGCCAACTTAACTGGAATTATTACCTCAGTAGATTATGGAACAAACATAACTGGATCTACTGCTGGTGGTGTTCTTACTCTTAATGGCACACAGAACTTCACTGGAGTTGTAACTGCTTTTGGTGGAATTACTAGTGGTGCTGGACAAACAGGAGTTCAAATCACCGTATCTGGAAGCACATTAACCTTCAATGTTGTTGGTGTTGGCAGCACAAGCTTGACACTATTCTAAAATACCTATAGACTACCTTTGTCCGGGTTGGAGATGAGGACCTAGGTCACTTTAATAAGTGTCACAGGGTTCATCGGTAGAGGACTCTGCGTGCTATAATATATCCATACACGATGAGGAAGTGATGCAGCTCCGTCCGCACCAGCAAGAAGCACTTGCCGCTATGCTGGCAAACGCCAAGGGGCAGGTAATCGTTCCTACGGGTGGTGGCAAAACCATGTGCATGATTAAGGATTCTCAAGAATTCCTTGACGCCTGCGATGGCGGCATTATGGTTGTGGTTGCTCCTCGCATCTTGCTTGCCGAACAACTCTCTGCTGAGTTTCTTGAGTTCCACACTGACGTTGCAGTGATGCACGTTCACAGTGGTGAGACTCATCACTTCAGCAGCACCAAACCTTCCATTATCCGTAACTGGAGTCAGCAAGCATACCGCAAGCAACTAATCTTCACTACCTATCATTCTCTGCCCCGTCTCATGGAGGCAGACATCAACGTCGATTGCATTTACTTTGATGAAGCGCATAACTCTGTCCAGCGTAATTTCTTCCCTGCCACGGAGCATTTTGCTGCTAATGCTAACCGCTGCTATTTCTTCACTGCTACTCCTAAGCATTCTCTCACTATTGCCAAACCTGGTATGAATATGCCTGAGGTTTATGGCAAGGTAATCTGCAACGTTCCTGCTCCCAAGTTGGTTGAGGAAGGCTACATCCTGCCGCCTAAGGTTGTTGTCAAGCAACTGGACATGGTTCAGGACAAGCAGATGATTGCCGATCGTGATTCCCAGAACCTGCTGGATACCATTGATGACAATTCTCTTGGTAAGATTCTGATTGCTGCACGTTCTACCAAGCAGATTATCAAACTGCTGTCTGAATCTGACTTCCGTCAGCAACTTGCCGAGCGTGGTTACTCCTGCATGTATATCACCAGCAAGACTGGTGCTATCATCGACGGGCAGAAAGTTGATAGGGAAACCTTCTTCGACACTCTGAACGCCTGGGGTAAGGATTCTACCAAGAAGTTCGTAGTTCTGCACCACTCTATTCTGTCCGAGGGCATCAACGTCAGCGGACTGGAGGCAGTCTTGTTCATGCGGAACATGGACTACATCGGTATCTCCCAGTCCATCGGGCGTGTCATCCGTCTGGGAGGCGCTCAGAAGACGTTTGGACTCGTCTGTGTGCCTGTCTATGACAAGGTGGGCATCAGCACCGCCAAGAGCGTTCAAGCAGTGGTAGATACCGTGTTCAACCAGGGGATGCCTGCTGTGTCGGTTGTCCGCCGTTGACATCCGTGCTATAATATAAGATACCCAACTCTCTTTTCATGCAAATCAATCAAGTTTACAAGGAAAATTGCATCGCTGGGATGCAGCAGATGGATGCCGAGTCCGTGGACTTGTGTGTCACTTCTCCACCCTATGATGACTTGAGAACTTACAACGATTCATCCAAGTGGGACTTTGAAGTATTCAAGCAAGTCGCACAGGAGATGTATCGTGTCATGAAAGTTGGCGGTGTAGTTGTGTGGGTGGTTGGTGATGCAGTCATCAAAGGTGGTGAAAGCATGTCATCTTTCCGCCAGGCACTGTACTTTGGAGAGTTGGGTTTTCTTCTCCATGATACCATGATTTATGAGAAGAATGGTAGTTCTTTTCCTGCACGGAAAGACAGCAATCGATATTCTCAAATTTTTGAATACATGTTTGTCTTCAGTAAGAAGACTAAACCAAAGACTGCGAATTTGATTGCTGACAAACCAAACAAGTGGGCAGGACATACTAACTGGGGTAAGGGAACTTATCGTGATAAGGATGGCAATCTTGTGGAACGCACACAAAAGCCAACTCCTGCATATTCTCCCCGTAATAATATCTGGCGCTACAATAATGGCAAAGGATTTACAACAAAGGATAATTATGCCTTCGAGCATCCTGCAATGTACCCTGAGGCACTTGCCACAGATCACATTCTCACTTGGAGTGAAAAAGGAGATTTGGTGCTCGATCCTTTCATGGGAGCAGGCACCACTGCCGCAATGGCAATGGAAAGTGATAGGAACTTCATCGGTTTTGAGATTGATGAGAAGTATCACCAGATTGCCATGAGAAGAGTTGAGCAGCGTATGGCACGACTGCCAATCTGAGAACTGTCCATTCCGAACAGATTCTGCTCCATTCTGCCCTATAATACTAAGGTAATCAAAGGAAAGCACCATGCTCTGCGAAGTCAAACTCTACGTTGCTGGTAAAGTTTTTGTCGAAACTGTCCATGCCCGTGACTATCAGGAGGCACGTCAGGTAGCACTGGCACGTAATCCTAATGCCAAAGTGATGGGCGTCAATGCCAAGTTCTAATGGCTAAGTTTCAGAAACCATTCATCAATCGTCCTGGTATTTTAGATCCAATACCAGGCGATCCTGATGGTTATGTAACTAACGATGGTATGTGGGCAGCAGTTCCTATCATCGGATGCAAAGCTTTTGCCATCATTCACAATGGTTCTGTTGTTCATGAATCACGTAACTATACCGCCGCCAAGTCCTACATTCTGAAGGAAGTTAAAAAATCCAAGAAGAAGTAGGGTAAATAGTATCAACAGGGAACAAATCATGAACAAAGAACAGAAGCGTCGTGATGCTTGGAGTCTATTTTATGAGAGTGTATTGAAACCCGATCATGAATTACGACAACTTGCACACGAATCAGAGTGCTTCTATGAGTTAATGGAGTGGCGGGAAGAGATTCTTGAGCACCTACAAAGAGCAAAGACTGAAGAGTTTGGGGAATGAATACCCAACTCGCATGGTTTGCACTATTTGCAGTAGTAATGTATTTCATCGCAACTGATGAAAGCATTGCTGCTGCTTTTTACTATGTGACAAGGTTAGCAAAAGCATACACACAAAGGCAGTGGTGGTGGTTATTACATAATCCAAGAAATCCTGTGGTAAAATATATGATGTGGCGTCGTTCTGAGAAACTCGCACAAGAGTTAATGGACGAGTTCAAAAATAAATAGTCCCGTAACAGGAGTAACATATGCTTTCCACACAGTATCGTCTTCGATTAGAAGCAATCTGTGAGAAGATTGTGGCACAAGAATCTGTAGGTTTGGAGGATATGATTTGGGCAGAGAAACTTGCTAAGGCAAATACTTCTGCTCGTGAGATTCTTAGAAAGGCAAGAGGTCGTGCTGCTAATCCTGATATGGTGGAAGGTTCTCTTGATGATTTTATGAACATTATGGGGATAGGTGACCCTGACCCATCAAATCATCGCACCGGTTTTGGTAGTGCTGATGAAATAGTAGACTGGTTCAATGAGGACCGCCCTGATGACTGGAGGCAAAGAGATTGACTGAAACAGCAGTAATTTATTCTAACGGAAGCCAAGAATGTGAGCGTATTGGTATGCTCCTTAAGGCACTTGGTGGAGAATACCATGAGTATATTCTTGGTAAAGACTTTGATCAGAAAGCATTTCGTGCAGAGTTTGGACCAGAAGCAACCTATCCACAAGTTGCCTACGGATCAAAACACATTGGTAGTATGAAAGAAACCTTACACTTCCTATGTGCTGAAGGAATTATTTGATGGATTATGCGGACTTCATCAGTAAGGGCACCGATCATTATATGGATATGGTGCGTCTTATAGATATTAAGATGAAGTACCGTTTAGAACTTACAGAAGAAGAGAGAGAAATAAACGAACATATTCTTGAGTTTCAACAGCAAGTCAAACTAAATGAGTTGAGAGACCGTTTTGAGAAATGTTGGGAAGTCGATGAATGAAACAAGCACTAATTCTATCACTTTGTTTTTTACCACTCGCAGTCATCTGGTTGGTAATGAAACTAGCATTGTGGTTTGCTGCTATAAGTGAGGAGCAAAGACATGTTAGAGAAGAATCCAGAAAACCACACAGATATCTGGAAAATGCATATGCAGATGTTGACGAAGAGGACGAGGAATATGGAAGTAAAACAGACTATAGATGACGCTCTCTTTGAGTGGTATTCTGAGAGGGGTTTAGAAGTTCCACAGTGGCGGATGAGACGCAATCCAGACTGGTGGACACAATACTTAATAGACTTGGGGCTTGACCCACAGAATCCATAGTGCTATAATACGGGCATATAAAACCATTGTTATGGACTACCGACCCTATTCGCCAGAGTGGCACAGGAGACGCTACCTGAAGGAAGCGTTGGATAAGTATTTTGATGATTATGTGGATACTGATACTATCCGCGAAGACTTGCTGAGTATTCTATCTGAGCGGTCTGATAAAGCATATGCTGAGTTTATGCGTATCAACGAACTTGAGCGAGCACTACAGTGAGAGACAAGATAGTTTTTGTCCTTCCATTCTTCCAAGTTATCATTGCTCTGGTAACTCTTTCTAAGATACCAGAACCTCCACCACAATACTTTTGTGAGCAAGGTAGAGACACTTATGGTAACGCATACCCAATCATTATTTGTAACCCACAATGAGCATCCCCCATTTCAAAAGCAACCACGACTGGGAAGCATTTACCCAGATCTTTGATAGTCAGTGGCATTGTAAGAAAGCATTGCTGGATCGTGTCAAGGATGATATGTTCCCTGGTTATGAGTGGCACTCACTCACACCAAAGTCTATTGAAGTTATCAATGACATCGTAACAAATCTCCTGTATGATGTAGATCGTAAGTTCAAAGAGACACACCAGGACTATAAGACTGCGGATGATGACCTCTTCATTCCTTATCGTTCTTTCAAGGAGAATGTAACAGAAGCACTCGAAAGTGCCCTTGATAA
>Ga0255768_10005587_pt1 | contig 12082 bp, 5 predicted proteins | sample 071ome_33_FD_179983 | JGI IMG/M metagenome (GOLD analysis project Ga0255768, IMG submission 179983) | Coastal salt marsh microbial communities from the Groves Creek Marsh, Skidaway Island, Georgia - 071412AT metaG (version 2) | ecosystem: Environmental > Aquatic > Marine > Intertidal zone > Salt...
TATTTTCAGTTCCAGCTGGTTGTCCAATAGTAGCAAAAGTATAAGTTCCAATTCCAACAGAAGTCGTTCCAAATCCAACAACCTTTGATCTTACGAAGACGGAATCCGACTCATCGTTTGCAAAATCAATCGAAAGGACACCAGAGTCAATAGAAGCAGTAAATGTACCTATGAAGTTTGAAGATGTCTGAACTGGAGATCCATTATCGAAGAATACTTCAGATACAAATGTGTCAGTTCCATTATGATCAATATAAAGTTCAACATAGTTTCTTTCATTTGTATCAATGTTTCTTACTTCAACATTGGCAAAGAATGCTTCTGTAGTTGAAGTTTCTCCACTGATTATGGTTCCAGTAGATCCAGATCCAACCGAAATATTTGATCCAGTTAAATTGATGAATCCAATAGATTGTGTTCCAATTCCAGATATTGAGGAAGAGAAATTATTCTTCAGAACCTTGATATCATAATCAGAGTCATACAGTTCTGTTGGAGTAAATCTAATGGAAAGTTCATCAAAAGCAGTAAGATTTGCTGATACTTCTCCAATAGATTCTAAAGTAGAATATGTGGATCCTTTTTCTACGGTGATAATATCTCCATCAGTAGTTGGTAGAGTTATAATCTCTGTGGTCTGCCTTTCACTGTTATTTGGATTAATAATCTGAACTAAGAATCTGCTGTATCCGTCATTGATACTGTAATCAACAACATCGGTATACAAATCATTGTTAGACTCACTGCTTGAGAATTCATTCTTTATATCATCAATTATAAGAACTCTATTGCTAATACACTTAATATAGTCTGATAACTTCCTATTTTGAAGCTTGAGGAACTTCGATCTATCGTTTTCAATTTCATAGTCCAGTGCAAGATCGAAAGCATTGATTGTATCAACTCTTTCTTGAGAAATAATATCCAGAAGTGCAACACTTGTTGAAGTTGTTCCTGTTCCTGCAGATACTGAAGCAGTGCTTGTTATTCCAGTGTCTGCAAAGTTTTTCAGACCAGAAGTATGAAGGAGACCATTTACAGAGGAAACCAACTCTTCATATTCAATTGGACTCTTGATAGTATATGAAAGATTCTGATAATAATCGTTGTCTGGGGTTACCTGATAATCTTCATTCAATTTACCAATATCATTGGACCATCCGATATCCTTTCTCAAAGAATAATTAATATTGAATTTCGCTCTATTATTCTCAACAGATTCAATAGTTGCAACAGTTCCAGAATCTCTACCCAATATAATTTGATCTTCAGAAAGCTCATAAGTTCCATATACTTTGATCAGATCATTTAAACTGTCGGTAATAATCAGATCTCTCTCAACGTAAGAATTTCCATTTTGAGTAAAGATCTTTTCCCCTTCAATAAATCTCAGAGGAATCTGAACAACATTGAACTCTGGATAATCGTCTTTACTGATAATAGAAGCAAATGAATTTTGGTCTGTTACTGCAATACCAGCATTGCTAGTGTATTCTGAAACACTAAACTCAAGTTCTGCTGGATTTGTATTTCTGAAAGCAGATACTTTGAAGAATTTGTATCCATGATCTTCAGAGTTAAATCCATCTCCAGAAGATCCAAACTTCTTAATTCCCTCAACATAGATTTCTTCACCAACAGTAAAAGGAGAAGAACTAAATCCTGCAATTGGTGTAACAAGAATACAAGTTACTAATCCAACAGTTGACGAGATGCAGCTACTGATTCCAACACCGTTGCTATTGTTTATCGCAAAGATTTTACTCTTTACTTCCGAAAGACCTCTTGGAGACTCAATGATTGATATGGAGGAAACGGATGATCCCTGAATAGAAGATTCCAAAATTCCATTGGTATATGCAGTTCCAGTTTCTGGATTAACAATAACTAAATCTGGATTGGAAGTATAATTTGATCCGCCAGAAATAATTTCAATATCGGTTATTGTATTTGTGTTGATTACATTTATTGTTGGAGAAACATAGGCTTCTGGATCCAGAGTTCTATCTGCAGAAAAATCAAATCCCTGATCATTAATTATTACTTCATTAATTCTACCAATATCAGAAGACTTTGCAGTTATATCTGCGTTTTCTCCAGTTGTTGAAGCAATACTAACAAACTCAGGAAGTTTCTTGTAGTTGATTCCTGGATCTGTAATTCTCATGGAATCAACTCCACCTCTAGCAGTTGCAGAAGAAGTAGAGTACTTCAATATAGAAGTATCATTTTGATTGTATGCTAATGTCTCTGGAACTGCGTTCAAAGAAATAACAAACGTTGTGTTTGCAACACCAGATATGGCATAAGATCCAGTATAAGTGCTGTCTACATAAAGAATTTCATATCCATTTTGAACTGTTCTATCAGCAGTACTAATATATCCAGACTTTTCTAATCCATAGAACAGTTTTGTTGGTAAGTTTGGACTATAGTTGAGTGTTAATGAAGCATTTGTGGAAACACCGACCGTTCCAACGCCACTTACACTAAATGTAGATGTTGAACCAGTAGAAACTAACTCATTATAGAACTCTTTATCTTCAAAGATCTTCAGTTTGTATCCATTCAGTGTAGAATCACTAAGATCAAATACTAAATCATTATCTCTAATGACTTTGATTTGGGGATTAATTTGTGATAATTCATGACCAGATCCGCCAGTAGAAGCAAAACTTACAACCGTTGGCGGAGAAGACAATGCATCATATATTGTTGCAGTAAGATTGAAAGTATCATCGTCAATCCTGTAAACAAAGTAAGATCCAGTGTCAACTCCAGATATGGTCAAATCTGAGGAATCGTAGAATACTTTTTCTCCAGTCTTGAATCCGTGTGAGGTTATTGACAGGGTGTTGTTTGAAGTGTTTACAGAAGATGAACTAAATCCAATTGGATTTACCAACAACTTGTTATTGTCGGCATTGTACTTTACAACAACTGAAGTTGAAGTTCCAACTCCAACCGATTGATCAGAATGTAGCGTTAAATTAATAACATCGCCATTTCTCAGCGCATGTGAAGTTGATACTGAGATTGTTGACTTAACTCTTTGAACCTTAGCTGTTAATTGATCGTTGTTTGACTCAAGTGAATATCTGTAGTCCTTTCCATCGGAGTTAGCAGTGAATGATCTGAAATAAAGTCCGTCAGTGCTTGTAGTTAATCCTACTTGTGTTGTGAGACCAATATAATCTTTTGACTTATTGATAACATATAACGTCTCACTAGTTCCACTCGCTGGAATATTTGATGTTGTTCCAGTTGGATCTTTTGATATTGTGATTGGATTTGCTCCACCAACAATCTCAAAAGTTACTTGTTGAGAAGTTTTAAATGGGTGATTTGGTAAGTAAATGCTTTGAACTGGTACTGAAACTGGTACAACCCTGTTTCCAATAATATAATTTTTCGAAGACGATGTTCCTGTCTCCGTTCCAATTCCAACAGATTCTAATGGACTGAAATATACCTTGTCATCTAATTTGGAATTAAAGTATGGAGTTTTAGCGGACAGAGAAAGTTTTCCATCGTATACTGAAAACTCAGTAGAAGACGTGTGAGCGGACCCGCTGAGACCCCTCAAGACTCTTATGACCTTGTTATCTTCAAAGACATTGAGAACCGACATTCTTTCGGTCCCAATGGCGATTGTAGATCCAGTCGATACTGTCACTGGAATATTTGCAACATATATGTCAGTGACAACTCCAACAGTAGAGTTAGATGCTACTTCATTAATCAGATATGATTTTTCGGAAGTAATTCCGACAATGTGTGATTTGGTCAATCCACTTACAAAAGTTGAAAGACCAGATACGATAACAGAATCTCCATCCACAATAACATGTGAAGAATCTATGTGGAGAGATACTGTGCTGGAATCCTGCCAAACAACTTTAGCTTGCTGATAAGTATCAAGAGTTGTTGTTACATCTGTAATTTCCTTTCCTGTAACAGTCTTTACATCTGCACTTAAACCAGAACCTTCGGTTTCGGTGTTATCAAATGAGGCAACATCACCAACAGCATATCCGCTTCCTTCCTCATTGATAGTAAATCCACTAACGGATCCTCTAGTTACAGACTTTACGTTTGCTGTCTGTAAAAGTACTTCATATGGTTCTACAATGAAATCATTATTTGAATAATTGTCAAAAACTTTGTATGGTAAAGTATTTCTAACAAGATTCGAATCGTTGAAATTGAAATCTTGATCTATAGTCTGTTTGACTAACAGCGACTTATAACTGTCCCCAATAAAGTATGGGAACTTAGAAGTATAGTTGGAAGAAGAAATGGTTGCAAAATAAGCATAGACTCCATTTGGAAACTCTGGAGTTTTACAGAATCTTCCATTGTGTTCATCAAGATCACCAGAATCATTAAATCTAAAATCTTCAACAAAGAATCCAGAATTAAATCCAGAAGGTCTATCAACTACATTTGATGTTGATTGCGAGTAACTCGACTCTAATATTTTGATTGAAGAGTTTGAATTGTTAGGATCACTATATCCATATGGTCCATAAATTGGATTTCCATCATATGCCCATCCAATAATTGGTGAGTGTGTAGTTCCATCATCGTCAAACACTCCACCACCAATACTTGTTGTATATCCAACAAGAGCATATCCCATGCCCTGAGAATTTGCTGGATTGTCTAAGAGAACTTCATTGGTGAATCTATCGTTATTATTCAAAGTCAACGAACGTACATAAGCTTCGGCAAATGCGTTCTTACCTCTAGATACTACTTTAATTGTAGTATTAGCATCATATCCAATTCCACCATTAATAATAATTACACTAGAGATTTTTCCTCCAGAAACAACTGCTCTTAATTTTGCGCCAATACCACTTCCAACCACTTGCAAATCTGGAGCAGATGAGTATTCCAGACCATAATTGCTGATCTGAATGTTATCAATCTTTCCACCAGAAATGATTGGTCTTATCTCTGCGTCTTTACCATTCTTGAATAATACTGTTGGTTTTTTATGGAAGTTCAGAACATCAGATCCATATCCTGTACCATTTTCATACAAGTAAAGACCTGTTATTTCTCCAGTTACAACTGGAGTGGCGACTATTGTTCCAGAAACACCATCAGAATCATAGTTAATGGTTAACTGTAAAGGTTCATATGCAAAGTTCTGATATCCAGTTCCTTTACTTGAAAGTTTTGCAAAATTTCTACTTGTATAATTTGATCTTATTGTTCCTGCAATTCCAGCATTTGCTAATCTGAAGTTATTATCATCTTCTTTCAGAATATAATAATTAAGTGAAGTAGAAAGACCAGAGATAGGTGTTCCATCAGTAGTATACTCAATAAGATCCCCATCGGAGAATCCATGACCCTCAAAATGGATACTATCTTCTATGATCGATACATTTTCTGGTTTTACAATAAGTTTCCTATTTTCATATTTCGATCCTGGATTGATTACTTTAATGGATCTAAGGGTATTCTTAACATCATAAGTTTTAAACTTATGAATACCTTGAGTCGCTGAAGTTGTGAATCCTACAGTGTTGATTCCGGCAATGTAGTCAGCTTCTGATTCATAAATTTTAATCGAAGTTGTATCTACAACTTGAGCATAATATGTTGATTCGCTACTAAGTGTAGTTCCTTGATCAAGATTATTGCCAAGATAACTGGAAACTCCAATAGCGTTGTTTTTATTTCTATCATAGAGAATTTTATCTCCATCAGAGAAACTGTGTTCTGTTAAGAAAGTCAGAGTTTCTGTGAAGATGTTTACTCCACCACCATCATAGGTTGGTCTAGCGTCAAACTCTACTTCACGCTGTCTCTTCTCAACAACAGGTTGCAAAATTGCTCCAGTTCCATTTCCACCAGTCAATGTGACCGATATAACTTTGTTAATGTCAAAGTTCTGTGGATCTACAATAACCTCTTTCAAAGTTCCTGTTATAACAGGTCTTACAAGGGCGTTGGTGCCGCTTCCGGGCGCAGTTATAACTACGTCTGGAGGAGTTATGACATCATAACCTTCACCGCCGTTGTAGAGGTTCAGAGAACTTAGTGGACCATAATAAATTTTATCTGAAGACTTATAATTTAATACGTCTACACCATTGATAAGTGTTGCGAGTGACCCTGGAATTGTCTTTTCATTATTACCAAGTCTGATATGAGTTGAGTTGGGAATCTTTTTGAGATTCTTTTGTGGATATATTAATTCATCTTTTTGAGAAGCAAGAATGAAAGTGTGTGATCCAGTTGAGCTTGTTGAAGTAAACTCAACTGGATTGTCAGTTACAATCAGTGAACGTGACAGATATAACTTAATTTGGTTATCTGGAGAAAGTACTTTGACATAATATGTTCCTTCGGATAAACCTGAGAGAGTTTCATTTTGTGCGGTATAATAAACTTCGTCTCCAGTTATAAAAGGAACTGTGGAGTTAAATGATAATATTGAATACTTTTGACTGCTGACACTAAACCCTGCAAGAGCACTTCCGCTTGCTGAGGTTATTACTGCTTTAGAAACAGATTCTGTGATGTCATATGAAGGTAAGGAGTTTGAAGCAACGTAAAAATATTCATCATTCTCATTATAAAGGTTTTGTACGTCACTTGTTACAATATCATTACCATAAACAATAGGAGTTCCTGAACTAGTTGCAGTTTCTAACTTTCTTCTTATAGAATAATCTAAAGAAGAATCCTCAGTAAATCCAACAAGGTTATCGAGAGTAATTTGTTTTCCAGAAATAGATGCTACTGTTGCATTTGAATGTGCAACATTTTCTGTAGATCCAAGTAGGATATCAACAGTATCGTCTACTTTAAGATTTGACTTGTCAATATCAGACTTCAGAACAAAGTTTGAACCACTTATACTATCAACTTCAAATCTACAACTCGTATTGTAAATCCAAGAGTTTGCAAAAATTTGCTTATATGACTTATCTTGCTCAGGATTTTGAATCTTTTCACCTACGTTTTTAACAAAGATCTTTTGACCTTCAGTAACTAACTTAATATCTCCAATAGTTTGGAAATCAGAAAGCACTCCTGTGACACGAAGTTCTACTTTCTTAGTAGTGTCTCCATCTTCATATCCTATGAATACTTCATCAGTTCTAATTTGATCTCTTACACCAATAGCAGTATCAACTCCACTACAACCCAAGAACTGGTTTACAGTCTTGTCGGTATAGGTAATGGTATTACTGCCAGAAATTAAGGTTCCAGTAGCAGGGAATCCAATTGTAGTGTCAACCGTTATGACAGACGACCCAACAGAAACTGGATTTATTGCAGTTACTTCGGGTTGGATCGTGAATGTTCCTTCGATCAGATCTTTGTCATCATATCCAACAAACAATCCAATCTTATAATATGTCGAAATACCAGATCTAGTGAAGATTTCAACCTCAGACACTGAACCTTGTGTGGCAAGGTCTGTTGATTTTTTGATTGTTTGTCCAACTAATTTTGTTGGATCTCCAGAAATTCTCTCAGCAACAACAATTTCTCTTCTTAAGAAGTTTGCTGAAGACGGTTTTGTAAGGAATTGTTCTAAGTCAACTACTTTTGGTGTTACGCCATAAAGGACATTGAAGAGAATTTTGAAGGATTCTTCTGTTCCCTTTGATTCATATAAAGATCTTGCTTCTTTGAGGAAGTTGTTTACCTTCAGATCTGATACAAAGTCTACATTCTCAAGACCAGGAGCAAGAGAATACTTGAGTTTTTTGTAGAATTGCTTTAAAAACTCAGCACTTAGGTTCTTTACAGATGCTCCAGAACTATGAGTTGCTTTACTTGTGGTACTAAAAATTAATTCTTCTGGATTTGACTTAGAGTTGTAATTAGTAATTCCACTAAATCCTCTCACACAACCAGTAAAACTGTTTGTTGTGATACCAGTATACGTGATTATTTCATCATCAACCTGAAATAATCCATATTGTGCTGGGAATCCCTTGGTTGAAGAGACTTCAATAGTGTCGGTAGTGGAAGAAATTCCTGCACTAAGGGTAGCGGAACCACTAATAACGTCTGGGGTTAGATTATCAATTTTCAAATATTGATCTAAGTTATCAGCAAGGTCTACAGGACCACCCTGATATTCTTGAGAGATATAATACTGCTTTAGAAAATCTACTGCCTTAGGACTTTCGGAACGTAAAAACTCTGGTAATTGGTTCTCAATAATTTGCTGAACTTTTACCCTCGTCTCAAATCCAGTTTTTATCATCTTATACCCTCTTTAGTTCTCCGTTTAAGTAGCTAGAAGTCGTCTTATACCCGACACCGGATATCTGTTCGCCAGAAGTAATAGTATCCTTAATCATATTTATCTTGCTATCCGCAACTGAGAAGCTAAGATAAAGGTCTTTCAGACCAATGACATCATTCGATTCTGGATACGCCTGAATCTCAATGATACCGTTGTTTGCTACAGTAGATGTAACATTCATTGTGTTGATTATAATCTCACCTTTAATATAATCAATCGTACCTGCAGACTTAACTTCTACGATATAATCAGGACTTGTCGTAGATTCCTTAACGATTGACAGAACACCTGTACCATCAGTACCAGGAACATCAGTAAAGTAGAATGTTCCATTTCTTCCTGCCAGGGTAAATCCAGTACTCTTAATGTTAAATCCATTAGGATTAATATGGAAACGATTACCAAAACAAATTTCATACTGAGACGCTTGGTTAATCAGTGCCTTTAGATTTCTTCTAATCTTTACCCTTGTGATATTGGACGTAATTGCATTACTAACATTATCAACTGTCTGGCAAACTTTACTATATTTGAATCTTCCACCAAACTTATTAATGTTGGAAGTAGCAAATGTATTCAAAGTATCAATAACATTCGTCTTCAAATCATTGACATTCGAAACTTCTGTGCTATTGTAGTAAACTGCAGAGTCAATCTCAACATAGAGAACTTTAAGGTCAACAATCTGTTGATTGATACCAGAAAGTGAATAGTTCTTCAGTTTTGTCAGAATGGTTTGCTTATCAAAATCAGAAACATAATCACCATTCTTGGGTTTGATACTAATAATTACATTACCAAACTGTGGTGGGTCTAATTCTTCGCCACCAACAACAGAAACTGATTCTGTGTTTGGATAAATTGACTGAACAATCGCTTCATAATCACGGGCAGTAACTGCTCTGTGCTGTGAAGAGTAAATTCTTGGTGCAAAATACTTAATAGAACTAATACTCTCAATATCTCCACCATTGGAGGCGCTATTGTTAGTTGTTACTGTTAATGTATTGGTTGGAGTAACAACATTATTCAGAGAATCTAAGAATCTACCCGAAAATGCAAAATTAGAAGCTCCATTACCTTCAATACCATCAGTAATAATGTAAGTAACGGTAATTACTGCTCCATTTTCTAATTTTTTGCCAAAATATCCATCACCAAACAGAAGTTCATACTTTTCATCCTGAACTTCTTGAATCAAATAGATCTCAGAAGACGCATTTAAGTTTAAAATGTTGTCAACTAACTGATATTCTCTACCAAGACCAGTATCACTCGTTCCTTTTACATAAACCCTGATTGTTGAGGTATCAATGAAGGAATTATTGAGAATAAATCTCTGATCTAACGATCCATCAACGACAAAAGCGTTTCTTACAAAGGTTCCTTGGTAAATATCGATATTCGAAAACGACGCAGTGCCAGAATTTACGGTTGTTGTGATATTTTCTGGTATTGAGAAGATATAGTTTGTGTTATTTGCTGCTCCTACACACACTAGACCCGCTTCTAAGGTTAGTGTTGGAGTGTCCGAGTCCGTTTCTACACTAAGACTTACAGATGCTTTAGCGGCGCTTCTAGAGCGTGGTACATAACCTATGTTTCTTGCTAACGAAACAACATTTTCTCTCAAAGTTGCCGAATCCAAGAAGGATTCATTGACAACCATGTTAGAGTTGAACGCTGTAATATAGGTATTATACGCTAGAGTGTCAATTAAGACCGAAAAATTAGACCCCTCAAAGTCAAAATCCGTGAAATTTGAATTTGCACGGAGATAATCCTTGATAGAGGTCTTTATCTGGTCAAAATCGAGGTTAGTAAATTTGGTAAAAGGCATTGTTTATCTGGTTGCCTCTAGTAAAAACGTAAATTCTTGAGTAGGAAAGTCCTGACCGATAATATCAAAGAAAATTGTGACCTCAAAAGTGTTATTATCAGGTTGAGGATTAACTTCTACCTGTAAATTATCGACTCTTGGTTCAAAATTTTCGACAGTTGTTCTAATTTGTTCCTCAATTTCTGCTGCAGTACCGAAATCAACGAAGTCAAACAGACTTGAACGAACATCAGACCCCAAAAGTGAGTTAAAATAACGCTCTGTTGGGATCGTTTCAACTAAATTGCGAACAGATCTGACGATTGCATTCGCATTTTTCAATATTGGCAGGTCTTTTGTCACAGGATGTGGGTCAAAAGACAAACTAATGTCCTTAAATGCTCTTGATATCCTTGTGACTGCCATTTGTCAGAGAGTTTTCTTGAGATTATTTATGCTCAATGCCAAGGATTTCCATAATTTGGCTCTGTACCATACTCCCAATCATCATAATCTTCATCATTACGAATCTTTTCGTGCAATTCAGTTTGTTTTTTCAAGTCATGAGTCTTCTCATAGTCCATGATTTCTTGAAGAAACTCTTTCTTCTCCTCATAAACATTAATTTTTTGCATTGAACCATAATCCGTGATGAGTTTTGTGGTTCCCCACATTTCTCTCATGTATTCATTATTCCTATCTACAGGTGATTGTCCCATTTTAGCTCCTGTTTTACGAAAAAACAGAACTTTTAGAGGGGTTGCTATCCCTTATCGCTATTTATTTGCACAAAAAAGGGGGTGGTGTACCCCCTTGTGTTCAACCTTTACCTTGCCCGCGATACTTTTTCCTCGCTTTATTGCGAGAAGACGCTGCATATTTTGTATTCATTCCTGCGCCTTGACGAGTTTTCTTGGGAGCCCCCTCCACATAACCGCCACCTTTACGCATAGCCATAATTAATACCTCTTAGTAACTTTAGTCTTAAGATCTTGTGGTCTTGGAAAACCTGTCTCATAAAACTCTTGGGACAGGTCCTCCATAATATCAAAATACTCATTCTCCGTCAAGTCCTTATGCAAAACTTTATCGTTATGGAGAATTGTATATACCTCTGTCATTATATCAGATAACCCTTGTCTTTTCGTGACCGACTCTGATACGAGGATCACACCAAATTTCAAAACCTGCTGCGATTGCATCCAGACAGAAACTTACATCCTCTCCACACATATCCTGAACCTCTCCAGATTCAAAAATCTGCATCTTCGGAGCAAACCAAGGATACTTCATCTCCTTATGCTCAAACACTCCTCTCTTGATCATTAACCAACCAAATCCTGCATAGTCAACAGTAAAAGGCTTCTTACGCTTCTGAATCGTTTCTAAGGTCTCATGATTCATGACTCCACCATTATTACGGAAGTCATCCTCCTCCATCCAATGTGCAACAGAAGTCGTATGCCCGTCTTCCGTACAATACCATCCACTTGCAATATCCTTATCCATCAATACCAATTGATAAAACTTCTCAGTATTGAATACAATATCACTATCAATCCACAATTGATAATCATAATTTAACTTACCATCCCAGGGAACCTGATCAGGTCCACGCAAGACATTCGCTCCAAGACACTTGCACCTTGCAAAGTTCACCATGGAAGAATAGTCTTGACTAATCTGAATACTTCCCCCTGCCTGTACAATATCAAAACAGAGTTGTACAAAGTTCTTCAAATACGTATAAGACACTCCACGTCCAGGAAGACAGAATACAATTGACTTCCCACGGATCATCTCCCGTGCCTTGTTATAATCCCACTCCCCTTCACTTACATTCGGAGCAGGCGCTTTTGCTTTAACAGTAAATCCTTTAGCCATAAGAAAGTAACGTTACTTCAGTATCATACAGTAATTTATAGAGGAAGTCAATCCTTCGGATTAGAGAATCAATCTCTCTTGATCTCAGTGAT
>Ga0255768_10005598_pt1 | contig 12072 bp, 9 predicted proteins | sample 071ome_33_FD_179983 | JGI IMG/M metagenome (GOLD analysis project Ga0255768, IMG submission 179983) | Coastal salt marsh microbial communities from the Groves Creek Marsh, Skidaway Island, Georgia - 071412AT metaG (version 2) | ecosystem: Environmental > Aquatic > Marine > Intertidal zone > Salt...
GCCACTTCCTAAGCGTTATCACCTGCAACTTCACCGCCACCGCGTAATGGCTAGAGGAATCGGCTGGCTCGCAAAAGATCTCAAACGGGAGATCGAGAAAGCTCGCGCCGACGCCGGCCCCATAATCATCAACTCACTGGTTACCCAAGGCCCCTACTGGACTGGAACATTTGGCCGCAAGTGGGCGCTTAGTGGCCAACCGCTAAAGCCCACCGAAAAACGAGAGGGTGACTGGTGGGATAGGGACAGATTTCCGGCTAGCCGTAGCGAGGTCAAACCAGCTGTTGCGTTGAAATTACCCTTAGACAGTCCGCTGTATATCGGCAATACCGTCGAGTACGCCGGTTTCGCAGTCAATAACCCTGAAGCGACAATCAACGGAAAAACCTACGCAGATCAGCGCGGCAGAACGTCCAAGGGAGGAAACCCTGACTGGTTTGAGGTTTACACCACCCACGAAGAAAACGCCGAAATTTTCAACGACATAACTAAGGCGTTCGTAGCCCTGGGTAAGGGCTTTAAACCGGCTGTATAGTGTAATAGTCAAGTCTAATTTTTCATGGCTGGTACAAGAGCAATCGACAAGCTGCGGAAGGCGTTTAGCGTCGAAGCCCGCAGCAGCTACACGATCAAAAATGGCGACGAAGTTGTCCTGAAGGTGTTTTGGCGTGCTTTGACGATCGCCGACCGCGATCGGATCAACGACGTGATCAAAAGCCTGAACAAGGGCGACGACGAGAACAGCCTGGAGTTTGCACTCCAAACCATTATCCAGAAGGCTGAGGACGAGGGTGGCGCCAAGCTGTTCAGCCAAGGCGACCGCGCCGCACTGCGCAACGAACTGCCAATGGCTGTTCTACTGGACATCATGACCAAGATGCAGGGCATGGCAGAGGGGGTAGAGCCGGAGGCCGTCAAAAGCGCAGATTGATAAGGACCCGCAGCTTTACCTGCAGTTCTTTATCGCAGAAACGTTGGGCATGACGCTGGCCGAATTACGCCAGCGCATGTCCACGGAAGAGCTGTACGCCTGGAGCGCTTACTTGAACCTCAAGTCTGAGCGTGAGGAGAAGGCGTACGAACGCGCCCGTCAGGAGGCCCAGTACCGCAGAGTTCGCTAATCTGGACCTACTAGGCGGGCGTTTTCTGTGGCTGGCGTCAACTACGAAGTTAATATCCAGCTGAACGCTAAGACGCTCGACAAGCAACTTGGCGACCTCGAAAAAAGGGTAAACGACCTCAAGAAAAACCTTGCCGCGCCATTACGAACAGAAGAGCGTGCCGCCAAACAAGCCGCTGCAAGTGCCGAAAAACGTGCACGTCTTGAAGATCGGGCCGCAGCTGCACAAGTAACGCGGGTAAATTTAGGCCAACGATTAAATCGCCTCGAAGAAGAAGGTATCAATGTAAGTAAAGGGCGAACAATTATTAACCGTTCTTTGAAAGCATATGAAGAAGGACGTATTCAAACAGCCCGAGCGCAAAACAGCCTGGCACGTACATATATCACGCAGCTAGAAAGACAATTAAAGGTCGGCGTAAAAACAGGCCGTATGCAGGCCGAAAGCATCGACGCATTGTATAAAGCCCGCGTAAAACGCTATACATTAGATCAGCAGATTCGTCGATTAGAAGAAGCGGGTATAAACACAACCAAATTACGTGCACAACTAGGCGAAGCCACCACAGCACAGGCACGTAGACAATTCGGAAGCTTTAAACAGATAACAGGTGAACTGTCTCTAGCGATTCGCAAAGAACGTGACAAGTTAGCTCTACAAAAACGCCAAACCCGCGAACTGGAGCGCCAAGCAAAGCTTGCAGGTGGTGCAGCAGCAGGCGGTCTTGGTCTCAGGCGGCTTGCTTTAGGCGCCACGCCACTTATCAGCCGCCTTGAGCAAATTACGGCTCCGGCTGGCCAGCTCGCGTTACCGAGCACCCAAATGCTCAAACCGGATATTAAAGGGATTCAAAGAATAGAGACTATAGAAGATCAGCGAGCTCGACATGTAGAACGTCGGGCGGCCGCAGAAAAACGATCAGCCGCCTACGGAAAAGATATCCTAAAAACTTCTAGAGCTTCCGCTAAAGCCGGAGAACGTAGCGCTAAAGCAGCAGCAAAAGAGAGTAGAGAACGTGCCAAGACCGCGGCATCACGTCTACAGGGCGTAGCACTTGGCGCTGGTTTTCCGCTGTTGTTTGGTGGTGGTCCAGGTTCAATCATCGGTGGTGCAGCCGGCGGTTTAGTCGGAGGTCCTGGCGGATTTGCCGCTCAGATCGGATTGAGCGCACTCGGACAACAGTTAGATATTTTTACTGCCGGTGTAATTGAGCTGGGACAAGCGCTCAATCCTCTTACGGCAGATGTAGACAAAGTCATCGAAAAAACGGGGCTAGTCGGGACTAAGACCGCCGCGTACATAAAAGAACTGGAAAGTGCTGAGATGTCCGCACTGGCACTCGAAGCGGCTACAGCAGAAATGACCGTAATCGTTGGTGATGATGGTGTACTGGCACTGAAGGAATTTGGCGGCGAAGCTTTGCGCTTCCAAAACCAGTGGTCTGTTGCAATGTCCCAGATGGGTGCCGCATTAGCGGAGTTCCTCGGTCCTGCGATCACAGGAATAACCGACATGCTGCAAAACACAAACGCCCTTCGAGCTGCTGCAGCATCTAGTGATGTCCAGCTCCAGCAACTTTCTAGGGACTATGAGAAAGCCCGCACAACAGGTATTCTGTTCGGCGGCGGCCCGGAAAAAGAGCAAGAACTACTGGATAAAATTAAAGTACGCCTCGAAGAAATCAGAGAGATTGAGAGAGGGCGTGTCAAAGTGAGGGCTGACCTAGAAGAGACCACACAAAAGCATTTAGAGTCTCTCGAAAAAATAGAAAAAATACTAGACAAAACCGGCAAAGATCTTGATGACTTAATAACAAAAACGTACGATCAACAGGTTGCAGCTAAAAAAGCTTTGGCCCTTAAGTACATAGAGTACGATTTAGTTTTAGCCACTACTGCTGAAGAAAAAACTTCACTCAAGTTTGCTTTAGAGCGAGAGAAGCTTGTTCAGTCACACAATGCAGCAATGGATAGCGCATTATCGGTTTTGGAGCAGCAGCTTTTAACTGAGCAGTTCCGATACGATCTGGCCATATTAAAAATTAAACAAGGTAAAGAGGAGGCGGAAAATGTAAAAGCGTTTAATGAATTAGTTGCTAAAGGTGCAGATAAAGAGATTAAAGCACTACACGAGAAGATCGGTTTGCAGCAACAATTAAATGACGCACAGAGACAACAACTGCAACTAGCCGATGCAATTTCGGGAACTCTAAATGTTGGAATGACGCAAACTTTTGATTTGCTTATTACCGGAGCTGAAAACTGGGGAATGGCTTTGCGCGATATAGCTGCGAATGTTTTACAGGGTATCGCACGTCAGTTAATTCAGATTTACGTGATAGAGCAGGCCGTATCGTTCATGCGGAATCTACTTAGTCCGACCCCGGCATTATCCCTGCCAGGTCTTTCCGGAACAGGTTCATTGGCCCAACCCGGAATTCTGCCTGGTATATCCAGTGGTCTTGGCGGTGTACCCAGTTATGGAGGACCTAGGGCAAAAGGTGGCGCAGTATCTGCTGGTAGCTCCTATCTCGTCGGCGAGCGCGGTCCCGAACTGTTTGTCCCCGGCGCCCAAGGCAACATCGTCCCGAACAGCGCAATGGGTGGCGCCAACATCACCGTGAACGTCGATGCCACTGGCTCCAGCGTCCAAGGCAACCAACCTGATGCCAGCCAACTGGGACGTGCCATTGGTGCTGCGGTGCAGGCAGAATTGGTTAAGCAGAAGCGTCCGGGAGGTCTACTCGCCTAATGGCTACCTTTCCGTCAATAACGCCAACCTACGGCGCACAAAAGACCAGCCAGCCTCGCGTGCGCACCGCGCAGTTTGGTGATGGTTATAGCCAGCGCCTGCGCTATGGCTTAAACACCGACCCTAAGCAGTGGGACTTGACCTGGAACGTATCCGAAACCGACGCGGACACGATCGAAACGTTCCTTGAAGCCCGCGCTGGTGCTGAGGCTTTTGACTGGACGCCAGTTGATAGCAGCACGTCCTACAAGTGGATTTGCCAGCAGTGGAGCAAAACAATCCCTTACGTCAACCGCGCCACCATCACCGCCACTTTTGTGCAGGTGTTTGAACCATGAGTGAGATGTTTCAGGAGCTGCTTAGCTCCAACCCCTACGCGATCATCGAGCTGTATGAGCTGCACCTAGATCAAGAGCTGCATGGCAGCACTGAGATTGTGCGCTTCCATGCTGGGGTTAACGAGCTGCAGTTTCCTGATTCAATCCTTTGGCAAGGTCAGCCATATCAACCACTACCGATTGAGGTTGATGGTTTCGAGTACAACGGCACTGGTCAGCTCCCGCGCCCAACAGTTCGTGTCTCCAATCTGTTAGGCAGCATTTCGGCATTGCTGCTTGGCGTCAATGAGATCACCCCAGGCAACGATCTGACTGGCGCAAAATTCATCAGGATCAGGACGCTAAGCCGATTCCTTGACCCTAAAAATTTCCAAAGCCAAGTCAATCCTTACGGCACCCCCGCGAATGAGGAGATGCCGCGTGAGATTTACTACATCGACCGCAAATCAGCAGAAAACCGCGAATTTGTTGAGTTCGAGCTGGCTAGCGTATTTGACCTTGCTGGTGTGCGGGCACCCAAGCGGCAGGTAATTGCGAATGTTTGCCAGTGGAAATATCGCGGTGCTGAATGCGGCTACACCGGCACAAATTACTTTGACGAATATGACAACCCTTTGGGGTCAAGCCCCGCGACTAATTTCAATGCAACCTCGTTCGGCAATGATCTGTCCGCTGGCCAGACGCTGAATGAAGGTGATGCGCTGGTTTCATCCAATGGCTGGTTCCGCACGTTAATGCAAAGCGACGGCAACCTTGTGACGTATCAGAAAAATGGTCAGGTCGTTTGGGCGTCAAACACTAATTACGGCGATGGCACATATACAGCCGTAATGCAAACCGATGGCAACTTTGTCATCTACAACGGCGGCTCAGCAATTTGGGCAACCAATACGCCGGCTCAAGCCGTATTGAGCAGCATTTCGTTTATTGATTGGTATCCGACCGATGTGCTATCGGGACGCTCTGGTGGCTTTGGTTATGAATGTGTTGGCGCAAGTCCTTTTGCATCAGGTTTGACGACTACCAGAACACAATCTTTCACGCTTGGTAGCCGCTCAATCACGGTGGAATTTGAGTTCTACTCAACTGAGTTACCTCCCGATCATTACACCGGAGCAACGTATGCCTGGAACGGGATTAATAGCGCAACGATTACCGCAAGCTCCGGTACGTTTTACCAAGGAGAGGTGATCAACTTGGTGAAAACTTTAAGCTCAGGCAATCCTTTTAGAAACAATCATCCTCAGGTTTATACGTTAAGTAGCGCCGGTCCTTCTTATGTTGTCACCACCGTTAGTGGCAACAGCAATAACACTTTGACGCTTGGGAATAGCGGGAACCTTACCCTCGCTACAAGTGGCGGATCACAGCTCTGGTCGGCTGGGGTAAGCGTCACCAGCGAACCCTTAGTTCAGACAGGCACCGCTAATCCCTTGGAGGATGTTTGCGGCAAACGCATCACTAGCTGCAAAAAACGCTTTGGTGAATACGCCGAATTACCGTTTGGCTCATTCCCGTCTGTTGGCACGTTCTACTCATGACCTATTGGAAGCATGACGCGATGGCACATGCCCTGGCTGATGCGCCCAGGGAGGCTTGTGGCTTGGTCGTTGTGGTCAAAGGGCGTGAGCGGTACTGGCCATGCAAAAACCTTGCTGCTACCGATGACTTCTTTGTTTTAGACCCTGAGGATTACGCCGCTGCTGAGGAGGCTGGCGAGATCTTGGCAGTCTTCCATAGCCATCCCAAGTCACCAGCACAGCCAAGCGAGGCGGATCTGATGGCGTGTGAAAAGTCCGGCTTGAAGTGGATTATCTGCAACCCCGGCACAGAAATGTGGTGCGAGTTTGAGCCAAGCGGCTACAAACCACCGCTGCTGGGTCGTCAATGGGTTTGGAGCGTCTCCGACTGCTGGACCCTCGTCCGCGACTGGTACAAGGAGGAATGGGACTTGGACTTGCCTGATTGGGAGCGTCCGGCGACTGCCCAAGAGTTCCAGCAAGCGCCGATGTTTGAGGCGTGTTTTGAGGAGGCAGGCTTTGTCAATTTGGGGCAGGAGCAGCCTGAATTTGGCGATGCAATTTTGATGCGCCTTGATGGATCGCCCGGCTTGAATCACGTTGCCGTCTATGTGGGCGAACAGCGGATTTTGCATCATCTAACGGGGCGGCTCAGTAGCAGGGACGTTTGGGGCGGCTACTATCAGAAGAACACCGGGCTGATCGTCAGACACAGGAGCAGGTGCTGAAATGTTCCGCGTCATCAAGGTCTACGGCAAGCTCGCCAAGCATCTAGGACAGCGGAGCTTCAAGGCTGCGGTGAAGACACCTGCCGAGGCAATCCGCTTTTTGCTGGCAAATTTCCCAAGCTTGCGCGGCGTGATGAGCGAGGGCGATTACAAGTTGAGCGTGGGTCGCAACGAACTTGAGATTGGCGATCACCCGGAATATATCCACCTGCCGTCGGCATCATTTGAGCCAATCAGGATCATTCCCGTGGTGGCTGGTGCAGGGGGTGGAACTGGAAAGATTTTGGCTGGCGTGGGTCTGATTGCAGCGGCAATTTTGCTTGCGCCGCTTGGCGGCGGGTTTTTAGGTTTAGGCGCTGGTGCAGGCACTTTCGGCGCTGCCGGTGCAGGTTTCACATTGGGCGCTGGTGCTTCTGCTGCCATCGGTTCGATTGGTCTTGCATTGGTTGTGGGTGGTGTTTCTCAACTACTCACGCCAACCCCCAACTTGGGCAACTTAGATTCTCGCGGCATTGACGAGACAACAGACCCACGCCGTAGCTACAGCTTTTCTGGTATCCAGAACGTCAGTCGCCAAGGCGTACCAATCCCATTGATCTACGGCGAAGTATTCACTGGCAGCGTGGTCATCTCTGCCGGTATCAATACTGAGGAGATCCCGACCTAATGGATAAAAAGCAAATTGCCGGTGCTGGTGGCGGTGGCGGCGGACAACAAACAGTTGTCGCTCAGGCGGCTGGTGGTGGTTTCGTCAACCCTGACAACCTTGATTCGCGCCAAGTCGTCCGCATCATCGACCTGCTTGGCGAAGGCGAACTTGAAGGCTTCCCCTCCGCGACTGGTTACACACCTGGCACGGCAGCGTACGAGAACGCAATCAAAAAGGATATTTACTTCAACAACACTCCGCTGCTACGCGCCAGTGCTGATCCCAATAATGTTCAAACCAGTGACTACAACTTTGACCTAACAAACGCTGGGTTTGAGTATCGCTCTGGCACGCAAGACCAGAGCTACACGCAGAACATCGGTGATGCCAATCAGCAGACATTTGCTGTCGGCTTGAAAGTCACCAAAGATGTGCCTGTCACCCGTTCGATCACAGACACGAACGTCAACTCAGTTCGCTTGACGATCGGTACGCCTGCACTGCAAAAATTTGAGGCGAATGGCGACATCAACGGTCGGACCATTGAATACCAGATCCAGGTTTCATACAGCGGCGGACCATTTACTACTGTTGTCAGCAATGACATTTCTGGCCGCACCCCAGACCTTTATCAGCGCATCCACCGCATTGATTTAGCGCCTGGTCCACCGGTTGAGATCCGGGTTGTCCGTGTTTCGGATGACGCCCCTGCCCCTGGCGCGTCGGTTGAGTACAGCGACCTCTACTGGTACGACTACACCGAAAAGATCAACGCTAAAACCACATTCCCCAATAGTGCGCTGATTGGTATCCGCATCAATGCGGAGCAGTTCAGCAGCATCCCGACCCGTAGCTATCGGTTACGCGGCATCAAGGTTCGCATCCCGGATAATGCCACGGTCGATCCCAACAATGGACGCCTGATCTATTCCGGCACCTGGGGCGGCACGTTTGCAGCAGCGCAATGGACGACGGACCCCTGCTGGATCCTTTGGGATTTGTTGACCAGCATTCGCTACGGCTTTGGCGATCACGTCCAAGCTGATCAGCTTGACAAGTGGAGTTTCCTTGCCGCCAGTCAATACTGCGCAGAGCTTGTATCCGATAACAAGGGCGGGCAAGAACCACGCTTTGCCTGCAACGTTGTCATTCAGTCGCAGCAAGAAGCTTTCACACTGATCAACGATATGTGCTCGGTATTCCGGGCAATGCCGTTCTGGTCTGCTGGAACGCTTGAGGTTTCCCAAGATCGCCCGCAGGATTACAGCTACATCTTCAACCAGACCAACGTTACTGAGGCTGGATTTAGCTACAGCGGCAGCGGTCTAAAAACTCGCCACACCGTTGCGGTGGTGCAGTATTTCGACATGGACCTACGCGACATCGCGTATGAGGTCATTGAAGACAAGACCGGGATTGACAAGTTCGGCGTTGTCAAAACTGAAATCCAAGCTTTTGCCTGCACTAGCCAAAGCCAAGCCCGCCGTGTTGGTGAGTGGCTGCTGTACACCGAGCAAAATGAAACCGAGATTGTCAGCTTCGAAACTGACATTGCTGCTGGCATCACTGTTCGCCCTGGTGATCTGATCAAGATTGCCGATCCTGTGCGGGCTGGTGTTTCGCGTTCTGGTCGCTGCTCTAGCGGCTCAACGACAACCAGCGTCAAGCTTGATCGTGATGACACAACGCTTTTCCCAAGCGGCGCACCATCCGACTTCACCTTTAACGTGCTGCTGCCTGATGGCAGCTTGGGAATTATTCCTGGTTCCACGCTGTCCGGCGACACCGTTTCAGTAGGCACGACGCTTGATTTTGCGCCTGTAGCTGGTGCGCCTTGGACTATTGGCACCACTGAAGTGATGATGAGCACCTGGCGGGTGCTGTCGATCTCTGAAGGTCAAGACACCTTTGCTATTACCGCTGTTGCTTACAACGACAGCAAATACGACTACATCGAGCGTGACGTTCCCCTTAGCACTCGGGACGTTTCAGACCTCAACGAACCACCGCTAGCTCCAACCAACCTCATCGCAACTGAGGTGCTGTACGAGAGCAACGGTCAAGTTCTGGCCAAGATCATCTTGAGCTGGCGCAGTGCTGAACGCGCCTTGAACTATGAGGTGCGCTATCGCGTCAACCAAGGCAACTGGGTCAATCACACGATTCGGACGATCGACTTTGAGATTCAAAACAGCGACGTTGGCGTTTATGAAATTGAGATCACCTCGATTGGATTTATCAACAGCAAGCGGTCATCAGCCGCATCGCTGACCTTCAACGCCCTTGGCAAGACGGCGCCACCGGAAACGATCCCGGACCTGTTCATTGCCCCGATTGATGAGCACACCGCTGAGCTGAACTGGCCGCAGTCGGTCGATATTGACGTTCGCATCGGCGGTAAGGTCCGCATCCGCCACACCCCGCTGGTGGATGGCACCGCCACTTGGGGCAAGAGCAATGACATCGTGCCTGCTGTTAATGGCAGCAGCACCAGAAAAGTGGTGCCTCTGCTTGAGGGCACCTATTTCATTCGTGCCGTTGACTCGCTTGGTAATGAATCAGCAGGCGTTGCCAGCGTTGTCGTTGACCTGCCCGCCCCACAAGATCTGCTGCTGGTGCAGGAGTACCGCGAAGAGGACAACAGCCCGCCGTTCAACGGCACTGGTGATGACCTGTACTACAACAGCAGCGAGCTGGGACTGTCACTGGCATCCGACACGTTGGTTGACGACATGGCAACCGATGACGATTGGGACGCCTTGGGTTTGATCGACTACATCGGCGGCGCAGTTTCAGAAGGCACCTATCAGTTCTATGAAACGCTCGACCTTGGCGCTAAATATGACCTTGGCTTGCAGCGGATCCTCAAGACCCGAGCCTATGAACCGGGCAACACCTGGGACGAACGCCTTGAGAACATTGACCTATGGGACGACATCGACGGTGACGACCTTGGCGCGGCTAACTGCGAAGTGTTTGTGCGCGTCACTGATGATGACCCAGCTAGCAGCCCGACTTGGAAGAGCTGGCAGCCATTCGTCAATAGCACTGGCCGTGGTCGCGGCTTCCAGTTCAAGGTGGTGGCAACCAGCGACAACCCCGCTCAAAACGTGGTGATTGAAGAGCTGGGCGTTGAAACCCATTTTGAACGTCGCACTGAACAGCAACGCGACATCACCAGCGGCGCCAGTGCTTATGCCGTGACCTTCCCGACGGCGTTTTATGCCGCACCCAGCGTCGGCATTACGGCGCAAGACATGGACAGCGGCGATTACTTCACGCTCAGTAGCATCACCCGATCAGGTTTCACGGTTACCTTCCGTGACAGCGGGGGTAGCATAGTGAGTAAGACTTTTGACTACCAAGCCGTTGGACACGGCAGGGAGATCACCTAATGGCACAGGCTACTGATTACAACCTAGCCAACCAGTCTGGTGCGAACTTCCGCGCCGAGCTAAACACAATTCTGGCAGCAGTTGTAAGCCAAAACAGCGGCACTAGCGCCCCGTCTACAACTTATGCCTATCAGCTTTGGATTGATACTGGCGCCAGTCCAAACCCGCTGCTCAAGCTGCGCGACGGCTCGAACTCTTCATGGCTGGTTATTGGCGACGTAACTGTTGCCAACTTGGGTTTGGCGGCATTGAGTGGCGCAACCTTTACGGGCAACGTGACGTTGAATGCGCAGTCTGATCTGCGTTTTGCTGATTCCGATAGCAGCAACTGGGTTGCACTGCAGGCGCCTGCGACTGTTAGCACCAATGTCACCTGGACGCTGCCTAGTGCTGATGGCACCAGCGGCCAAGCACTGAAGACTGATGCTGCTGGAACACTGAGCTGGGGCAGCTTTGCTGGTTTGGCTACTGCCCAGAGTTTTACTGCTCAGCAGCGCGGTGCGATTTCTGCCCTGACGGATGGGGCGACGATCACGCCTGACTTCAGCTTGGCGAATAATTTCAGCGTCACCTTGGGCGGTAACCGGACGCTGGCTAACCCGACAAATTTGACGGCTGGTGCTAGCGGCGCGATCTTTATTACGCAGGACGGCACTGGTTCTAGGACGCTGGCTTATGGCACGGCATGGTCATTTTCTGGTGGCACCGCACCTACGCTGACAACAACTGCTGGTGCTATTGACGTGTTGGTCTACACGGTGAGAACCAGCACTGACATTGCAGCTACTCTGATCACCAACATCTCCTGATCAATGGCAATTCCTGGTAACGCGAATCTGCTGCTGTTGACGGAGGCGGCTGGGGCAGCACCGACTGGGTACACCATTGATAGAAGCGTTCGGTTCAACTCAGCCGATAGCGCGTACCTCAGCCGCACCCCCGGATCTGCTGGCAACCGCAAGACGTGGACCTGGGCGGGGTGGGTGAAGCGGAGTAAAAGTGCAACGCAGGGTTTATTTAGCTCCGTTAATGCAGCTACGCAGCAACGACTTGAATTTATTTCTGACAAGCTTTATTGGGTCTGGTCTCAAGGTACTGCATGGTTAAACACTGATGCCGTATTTCGAGATTACTCTGCCTGGTATCACATCGTCCTTACATCTGACACAGACAACAGTACCGCTGCTGACAGAATAAAAATCTACGTTAATGGCGTGCGTTATACGCTTTCGGGTAATACAGTTTCCTCTGGCGAGCAATGGGACATAAACACTACCGTTCAACATCGAATCGGTACGTTTAACGATGGCGGTAGTGGAAATGATTGGTTTGACGGCTACCTAGCCGACGTTCACTTCATCGACGGCTCGGCGCTAGACCCCACCAGCTTCGGGGAGTTTGACGACAACGGCGTGTGGCAGCCGATTGAATACACTAGTCCTAATAACGGGACTACTTGGAGCACGACCACTAACGGCAATTTTAATACAGGCATTAGCAGAGGTGCTGATAAAGCGTTTAACGGAAATATAAACGGAACCGATTACGCTCAAGCAAACACGGGGACCAC
>Ga0255768_10005602_pt1 | contig 12062 bp, 17 predicted proteins | sample 071ome_33_FD_179983 | JGI IMG/M metagenome (GOLD analysis project Ga0255768, IMG submission 179983) | Coastal salt marsh microbial communities from the Groves Creek Marsh, Skidaway Island, Georgia - 071412AT metaG (version 2) | ecosystem: Environmental > Aquatic > Marine > Intertidal zone >...
CTAATACTCTTTTACCACCAAATAGTTCAGTTGTAGTTTTACCTACAAACTCGCCACCGATTGGACAACCGCCTTCTTCGGGTTCTTCATCGCCTACGCGACATTGAAACGTGATCTCTGGGATCTTATAATTGTCATTCATAAGTGTGTGTCTCCTTTTAGTCTTGACATATTAATTATACAACAAAATAAAAGAAAATCAACTGATGTGCTGATTTTCTTTATGGTATTTTTTAATAGATGTTATAGTAAAAATCTATTATGCGTAAACCTTGTTATATTGGTTTGTGGCTCTTACAAAAGTTGCACACTTACTGAGTTGTTTCAGTGTAGGTGCTCCAACATAGGTACAGGTACTTCTTAACCCACCTAGTATATCTTGGATTGTGGTAGCCACTTTACCACGATAAGGTACAAGAACCTCTCGTCCTTCACTAGAACGATAATCCTTTAACCCTCCAAAATGTTTTTTATTTGCGGCATCTGAACTCATACCGTAAAATTGTACAAACTGCTTTTCTTCATAATGAGGAAGAAAATTTCCATTGTCTAGTAGTGTTGCTTCACCACTAGCAAAATGCTTACTAATAACTTCGCCACCACCTTCATTGTGACCGGCTAGCATACCTCCAAGCATTACAAAGTCAGCACCACCGGCAAATGCTTTGGCTATATCGCCAGGACAAGTACAACCGCCATCAGCAATAATATGTCCACCAAGACCGTGAGCGGCATCTGCACATTCAATGACAGCACTAAGTTGGGGGTACCCCACACCAGTCTGTATACGAGTAGTACAAACACTACCAGGCCCAATACCAACTTTAACGATATCTGCTCCATTAAGTATTAACTCCTGTGTTTGATCACCAGTGACTACGTTGCCAGCAATAATTACAATGTTACTAAATTGCATACGTAAATCTTTAATAAAGTCTGCAAAGAACTTTGTATAACCATTTGCAACGTCAACACACACATACTTTACAGCACCATCAGTAAGTTCCATAACATTTAAAAACTTCTGCATATCACGTTCTGTGATGCCCATAGAATATGCTACATGTTCTCTGCGTGTTTCTTTTATTGTTGTGTCATCGGGATCAAAGAAACTTACTAGTTCATTTACTTCATAAGTTTTAACTAAACAAGTAAACAACCCTAAAAATGCTAGAGTATCTGCCATTTGAAAAGTTCCAACACCGTCCATATTTGCGGCCATGATAGGAATACCAACGTATCCAGGATGACTATCGGGACGTAGTATTTCCATACTCATATCTTCTGGTATGTAATTACGAAATGTATATTTTCTTTGTATACTTACATCTTTACGACTACCTAGTGTGCTTCGCTTAGGACGTAGCAATACATCACTGTAATCTAATTTTAAATCTGCTTCAATTCTCATGGTCTTATCTTTCCGTAATTCATCGATAGTGACACTCTGTCATGTTCTTTATTTAGGTTAGTAGTCACAGAGTGTTTTACCCAACCAGGGAAAACTACTAACAATCCTGTATAAGGAGTAATACTTACAGAACGCTGTGTTATATTTGTTTTATTTGGTATTGAACTTGTGTAATATTGCGAATCATCTTGCCTATGAACTACTATATCCCCCATATCCTTTGCAGGAACATTTACATAATAGTTTGCCACTAACAATGAATTAGGGTGGTTGTGTGCGTCATTACTACCACCAAACGGATTAATGTTTAACCAATAGTTTTGTAAATCGCATTTAGGAAAATCTAAATCAATTGCTACTTTATCAATACAAGTTTGAATATCATTTTTTAAGTATTGCAAAGACAATGGAAATACATGTTCCATTTTAGCATTATTTTTCTTATCTGCTGTATTAAAACTTTGTCTACCGCCATGTAAATTAATATCTTGTGTGTTGGCTTGATATGCCCAGTCTAGTAATCTTTTATTGTCCGTAACTAAATCGAACTGAAACACAGGTGTTGCAAAATAATCTACTCTTTTCATTTTGTAACCTTAAGATCACTATATGCTTTCTGAACACACTTTGCTTGAAAATAACAATCCGCAAGTGCGTTGTGTGCTTCTTGTCTAATTGCTTTACGCGGATCTTCTGGTAATAAACTAAACAACGTTCTGCTATCTCTAATCTGCCAAAAGTTCCATGGCAAAGGTTTGTTTAAACTTCTGTATAAGTCTTCTAGTATAACAATATCGAACGCAGGACCTTGTGCCCAAATAACATCAACACCAACAAGAAACTTGTTTAGTTCTCGTGTAGTTTGTTCTAGATCAATACGTCCTTCTTCAGTAAATGCTTCTTCTTGAATATTTTTAGGCTGTTTACCCCACCACTCTAATGTGCTTTCATCTTGACTTCTTCCAAGTGTTACTTGTTCGTCAACGTTTATCTTTTGATATATTCCGTTGTTAGGATCTTCATCTGTAAACGGATTGAATTTTATTGCACCTAGTGTTAGTATCACACAATCCGGTTTAGTGCCTAGAGTTTCTAGGTCTATCATTGCATGGGTAGCCATAATAACTTTGCCTTAAAATAAATCTTTTTGTTGCTTAAGAGCCTTTAATTGTCGAATTCTAGCCGCCTTTTTTGCTTCTCTGCGTTTGTCGGAAGGTTTTTGATAATGCTGTCTATCCTTAATTTCTTTTAGGATTCCGCTATCAGAAATCTTTCTCTTAAACTTACGAAGAGCCTTTGCAAAATCAGCAGGACTATCGCCGTGAACTTTCACACCTAGTCCGAAGTCACCATCTCTGGAACTTGCCATTGTTCTTACTCTAACCTTTTTTGCCATTTTCCTCTTTCTTTGTTTTATATACTTTTATTGCTTTGTCTGAATTATCAACGGCTTCTTTATTAATAGTAATGCCTGACAACCCTTCTTTTACCAACGAAGTACTTTTGTATTGCCACTGTAACAAAATGTTTTCTAGTATTGATTTAATACCTCTAGCATTTGTTTTTAACTCTTTTGCTTTATGTGCAATATAAGCCATAGCCTCATTAGTAATTTCTAAATCTACACCGTCAATACTAAACAAATATTTGTATTGCTTGTACAATGCGTTTTTAGGTTCTTTCATTATACTAACTAATTGCGATTCTGTCAACTCATTAACATGAGTAATTAATCCAAAACGACCAATAAACTCTGGAATGAAACCGTATTTGATAAGATCTTCTGGCTCAACTTTGGATAAATCGCCTGACTGATTTTCATCTGTTAGATCTACTCCAAAACCAATACCGCCTTTATTTAATCGATCATCAACAAGTTTTTCAAGTCCAATAAAAGCACCGCCTACAATAAAAAGTATTTTAGAAGTATCAACGTCAACCATTTCTTGGCCTGGGTGCTTTCTTTTGCCACCTGTTGCATTTACACGAACTTTAGTACCTTCAATAATTTTTAACAAGCCTTGTTGTACACCTTCACCACTAACATCACGTGTGATACTTACATTTTGAGATTTCTTTGTTACTTTATCAATTTCATCGATAAACACAATTCCGTGTTCTGCTTTTTCAACATCGCCTTCGGATTCAGTAAGCAATCTAGTAATAATACTTTCTACATCATCACCAACATAACCTGCTTCAGTAAGTGTTGTTGCATCACAGATAGCAAACGGAACACCTAAATAATCTGCGATAGTTTGTGCTAACAATGTCTTACCACTACCAGTAGGACCCATTACCATTACATTTGTTTTATCTAGTTTAAGATCTTTGCTTGGGTTGAATATCTTTTTGTAATGCTGTGCAACTGCAACACTTAATGCCATTTTAGCATTATCCTGTCCAATTACATGTTGATTAAGTATTTCATTAATCATTTCAGGATTGAGTTTTTTAAGATCGAGTTGTTTCTTCCCTGTGCTGGTTTTGTTTAACTCGCCTATCTTTTCTTCACGAAGTATGTTACCACAAAGGTCAACACATTCGTTACATATTTTTGCACCATTACCTACAATTAGTTTGTGTACTTCGTCACGCTTCTTTCCACAAAAATCGCAGAGGTAACTATTTTCCGTTTCTTTGCTCATAAATCCTATCCAAAAATTCTGTTACAGATGATACTTTGTTTTGATTTAACAAACCGTAAATCTCACTGCTATTTTCATCTCCAGTATAATAATAAACATTGCTCTGACTTAACATATAACTAGTATATTTTACACTAATATCACCGGTGTTGTCAAGATTAATATAGGTACTATTTTTACCATCTACAGTCTCAAGTAACCAAGTTGGATTGCTTTCATTGTTATATACGTAAATGTTAACTTCTTCTGAAACATCATTTTTTGCCATAAACATACTAACCTGTTCTTGTTCTTCGGGTGTAGTATTAATTAGATTAAACGTATTATTGTTGTTGTGTAATCTATCTGGCGGACTTATAAGATTAATTTTCTTTGTCAAGTTTTGCCTCTTTTTCTATTGCACTAATTATTTTATCTTTTTCTTTACCTTCGAAGTCATCGATTGAAAGTTTGCCTTCTTTGATCCTTTTAAGTGTTTCTGCCATTTTTCTTTGACTAGCGTCCCTATATTGTTGTTCATTGATTTCAAGTTTCTTAATCGCATCTGCATCGAACTCCTGTCTTTTTGTTTCTATTGTATTCCAAAGTCCTTGTTCTTGTTCTTCGTTTTGAACAAAGCCTTGAGGTTCAACAACTTCAGTATATTGTTCTCTTTGAGTTGGAATTTCTGGATTCTTTTCTGCTTCTGCATTTGCTTTATCTACCCAATCGTTCCACGCATCTAGATCGTCTTGTACCTTAGGCCAATCACCTTTTGACTTCATGTCTTGGATTGTTTCATCAACTTCCCATGGGAGTTGATCTATTTTACCATCGTCTTTGGCTTTCTTCATATATTCAATTGAAAGATTTGGATTTTGTGCTTTCCAAATACGTTTAACATATTCTTCTTCTCTCTCACCTTCTAATCGTTCTTGAAAGTCAAGTTCCTGTTGACGAGGATCAACATACGTTTCTTCTTCAACTTCTTCTTTGGGTTCTACAGGATCAGGATCTAAGTCGTTCCAGAGCAGATATTGTCCGTTCTTTTTTTTTGAAAGTTGCGGTTCTGGTCTAGGTTCTTCAACTTCGACTGTTTCTTCTGGTTCTTCTACTTCTGGTTGTGGGTCTGGATCACTTGGCTCTGGATCTGGATCGAACTTTCCCGGCAAACTACCGCCCTTCTGTTCTCTATTCCAATTGAAAGTGTACTGACTTGCAATTAGTAATAGAACGGCTAGTGGATCAAATACAAATATAATAATTATAATCACCCATCTTACCGCGGCTTCCAATAAGTTAGTGTCAGCCTGCTCACCATATATAAATTCTGCGATGTATTTGATTGGACCTACTTCCGCTTCCAGTTTGCGGTATTCCTTTTCGTATCCAAACTTTTCTTCATTTACATCGTCAATTATCTTTTGTTCGCTTTCAATGAACCCTTCAAGTTCAGTAATACGTCCTTCGATGTCTACTGTTTTAGTGTTTGCTTGATTGCGTAGATCCTGTATACGATCATTAATTACTTTAATGTCGCCTGCATACTTGTCGTCAATTTTAGCAAGGTCTTCATCTAATTTTGTATTGATTGCAAGGATTTCTTTTTGTGCTCTACTTGCTACACTTAGTTCATTGTTCTTTGCTTTTGTAACTGCTTCTTCGTATTGTTTACTTCCACCAAGTGTTCCTTCAAACTTTTTCTCAGCGGCGGCAATTTCTGCATCACGTCTATCCTGTGCTTGTTTGATACGTGTTTGCTGTTGTTCTATTTCAAACTTAGCATCTGCTCTGACAGCGTCTTTTTCTTGCTTGATACGAGCATAAATTTTGTCTAGGCCTTCTTGTTCTTTGTCAATAAGATTATCAACACGAACATCTTCGCCTTTTAGTAAGCGATCAAGTTCACCACGCCAACGATCTATCTTGGCCTGTGAACGTATTTCTTTATCATCAAGTGTTTCGATTAGAGCAACTTGCTCTTGCGATAATGATGTTTGTTCAATGTGTGCTTTACTTAAGAAACCAAAGATACCCATTGATGTAATAAACATGAGCACAAGTACTGCAACACTCAAATATGTTTTAAGCCACCATGTTGCTTGTTCCCAATATCTGTGTAGCCATACTGCTGTGACCAGTTTGCCTACCTCTAATGCTACACCCATAATAATAATGGGAATAACTGCGGCCGCAAAAATAGCGGCTAATCCTGCTACGGAGTAGTAGATTGCAACTGCACTAATTGTAAGTGCAGATAAAAATGTTATAAGTCCTAATATCATGTTTATATTTAACCTTTACTAGTTAAGTTAAAATATATACAGTTTTAGACACGTTGTCAATTAGTTTTTTAAAGTAATTGTCCAACTTGCGGCTTCGTTATATGTACAAGCATCGTACAACCATAATCTGTGATTAGATTGGTAAGCAACCTTAGTTTCTGTTGTCCTACAATAACCACCACTTACAGGATAACTTACTAACACTTTTGAATACCCATGAGCATTAGTATTTGAATCCCACCACCTTACGTCTTCACCTGTATGGCTTTGTCTTAGTGCTATCATAACTGCATTGTTATGAAGTTTGGTGCTACTTTGTGGCAAATTCCATTTAAGGTCTTCATACAACTTCCAACCCATTTGCCATGTTGATTCTATTCGTTCGTGATTGTTGTGTACAATAATATTCTTAGATACTGGACCGCCTTGTCCTGCACATGCACCTAAAAATAATACGCCACTAATGGCTAGGCATCGGAACAACAACCCAATACCCTGTTGCTTCGTCACCAACGAAACACGACATTCCTGGTTCCCAAACACTTGTACCTCCTATATTCATTGGATGATAGAATATACCACACTCCTTTGCTACACCTGTTTTAACAAGTGGGTGGTCCATACCATCAGACTTATCACTGCATTGAACTACGGTCTTTGTGCTTACTGCATCACCGTTATCATCAGTATCTGTTATAATGGTTTGCTCTGTGTTACAATATGGCTTTTTATATGCATCAGTTACAACGTGTTTCGTTGTACCACAAGCCGATAATGTCAGAGCAAACGCAATGATAAAAAGATACTTCATGCTCTTAGTTCCCTGCGTTTGCTACTTTGGCTTCTTCAATAAGCCTATTAAACACATCTAATGGCATTTTAATTCGTACATAAGTGTGTACATTGCCAGTAGAACCTAGTTCGTAAGCATATCGCTTAACTTCTAAGTGTTCTCTAATAATAGTATCAGATACACTGTGTTCTACAAGTGTTCTTGTTTCTCTGTTGTCGTTTTTAATATCAACAACTGTTTTAGAATTTACAGTACCGTTAATACGTTCTGCATATCCTTTTACTGCGAAAGCATAAGCCTGTGCTTCACTTGCCTGTTCAAACTTACTTTCACCCATGCCACAAGCATAAGCATAATCTGTTTTCCAGAACAAGAAACCTTCACTGCCTATTTGCTCACAGTCTGCATACCAACTAGGGTGTGCTTTTGTTTCTCTTACATCGATGGTCTTCATTGTAGTACAAGCACTCATAAGTGTTGCAACAAGTCCTACCAACAATGTGTTTTTTAGTACGCCTTTCATATTAGCCTCCTTTATAGCCTATGTTTATATAATAACATCTTTACCGGTTTTGTCAACCGCATAATGTTAATTTCTCCTCATTTTGGCAATCTCGGTTGCCTGTTTGGATCCTGTTTTATCATCGTCATCTGCAAATACAGGAACCATATTGGATTTGTGCATGGTAGCAATTCCTACCAATTTACGTTCTCCAGTATACTGTAACGGTTCACGTTTGGTTGCAGGTTGAAAACTATATTCTGTTTTAAGACTGGGAATGTTAGGTGTTTCTCTAACATATGGTCCACTACAATGCCACGGAGTATTCATAACAGTTTCTGTTTTCTTCTTTGGTTTGTACTGTCCGTGAACATAGTCGATATACTCGTCAATGGTCATAATATTGTCATGCATACCAATCTGTTTCATATGCTTATTATGTACACGACATTCTTCTGTCCATTTGTTTATCTTTGCTTTTGTAATTTTACGTTTACGTTTTTTAGTGTTAGTGGTAGTAAGACCACGTGCCAAATGCATTGTCATTTGAAATTCCTATTTTTAATTGTAGAAAGAATTATATCACTGTATGATTCGTTTGTGCTCCAAGGAGCAATAAGCGGAACCAGTTTATCATAATCTCTATCAATGTCATGATACTGCCTATCTCGTTCAGTTCTAAAAGTCTCATATGCATGATGTGTGTTTAGTGTTCTAATTGCATCACGCACACTATCACATTTGGTTTTGTATTTTTTAACACCAAAACGTGCTTTTGGTAGATCCAAAGGTTTCATTTGCGGTATTTTAGGATCCCATGTTCTAAGACCAAACAGTGCATTACCTTCTGTTGCAAATCTTGACGTACCCCATCCACTTTCAATACCCGCCATTGCAATAATAAGTCCTGAAGGTATTCTATCTTCAGGCATAGTTGTGTAGTTTAAAAAATCTACACATTTGTTTACTGCTTGAATAAAACTTTCTTCATCTGTGTATTGAAACTCGGGTTCCTGTAATCCAAGAGCCTGTGCTGTCTTTACAGAAAACATGTGTTCTTCAGATCTTATTTCTTCTTGAACATACCAATTTGGATTAAACGTTCCGTAGAAGTATGAACCTGCGACCACTACTATAAGTGATGCATAAAATATTAACTTACGTTTAATACGTTTAATATCAGGTTTGTAATTTATCTCAGGTTTTTTGTGTTTACTTGACATATACTATCCAATTGCCTTGTTAGAACTCTTCGAACATCTTGCCAGTACTTTAACGCCCAAACATCTTGTGACGGTTTGTCCTGCATACCTTGAACAATTTTATCAACTGATGCTAGGCGTCTTGCCCACAGTTGTATAGCATTGTCCTTGTCGGTATGTTTATACCAATCTCTAAACTGCATTATCCGTCGCCGTTTAAAGTTTTGGCTAGTTCACTCGCTTCTTTTTGATAGCGTCTTGGAAGACCTGTCCAACGAGTTACTTCGCCGTCATTATTGATCTTGAAAGACCCTGCAACTGTATAGATTTCGTTGCCGTCTTTATCTTCTGCGATAAATTTTCTAACAACTCCATTAATAATACCATTGCCTGTATCTCTGCCTAGTTCCCATTTGTATTTGCCTGATGGTCCTTCATAAACATTCTCGTCTCCCCATGTCGTACGACAGATGGACTTAATGTTATCAAGTACCTCTTTGCTTTTTGCCATTTTTAGCCTCCGTGTATTTTCTTTACTATTACCATTAATACCAGTAATACCATTATAATACACTAGGTCCGTCTGATTGTCAATAGGTGATTTTACCAATTTTACCAGTTTTTGTTTTTCTTTGGAATTTACGTCTTGATCAGACGATTTGAGTGTTGCTTCAGTCATGCCTATTCTCCTTTTTTGTATGCCTATGCTTCTAAGTTGCCTTAGTAATACTATTTATTTTGGAAGTTTTACTTTACCTTCTCTTAAGAGTTTATCTCTATTAACCATATGTTTGGCTTGGATTTCTTCTTTTGATCCGCCAAAATATGCCACAGCATGTCCTTCTTCAACGAGAATGTCCGTAACCATTCTTCCGTCAACGGAAACGAAGTCACCAAGGATACGTCCAAACTTACCCTTCATGTCTTCACCATTTTTATTGATTTGTGTTTTAAGAATAGCAGTCTTACCTAGCAATTCTTTAAGACGCTTTTTGGAAGCCAACCCAAATACTTTTTCTACTTTATCTCTTGTTCTTGATTCTGGTGTGTCAATGCCCATGATACGAACACGCTCATCTGTTAGAGTTACGCCAAACCCTAGATCAATATCAACATCTACTGTGTCACCGTCAACTACTTTGACAACTTTTGCTCTATACTCATACATACCCTCTGCTCCTTGTTTGTATTATATGAGTATTTATTAGTAGGGGTTAATTTTTTATAGTAGGTCAGTAATCGGTGCTTCAGGATCGTTCTCAACAAGCAAGATATCAAAAGCGGCTGTGACTCTAGCATTGTTACTTCTAACTGCGGCCCTTACATCAATATCGCTTTTCTCTGGTATTGGTGGTGGAAAGGCAAAATCGTAATTATACTGTGATCCGCCAGCAACTTCAAAAGTATGTCCAACACGGAAGGTTGTACCTACGCTATTTCTGCGAACAAACATAAAGCCTGTAGCATCTGCGTTAGCCTGTACGGTCATAGTTCCGTGATACAAGTATCCAATGTATCCTGCTGGTATGGTATAAACACTCATCAGTGTCTGCCCAAGTTCGGCTGTGATGCGAGCAACTGTGGTACCACCTGCGGCTCCTGCTTCAATGTCAATGTCGCCCACGTTCACTACGGCTGTGCCTGAACTAACAAATGCTCTATTAACCCTACGCCATAGTTTGGTGCCCACTTGGTCTGCACCTGTGATTGTGATGTCTTCGCTTTGGAAGTTCCAGTCGGCATCTAATCCTTGTATGGTAACAATCAATCCTGTGTCTGCGGCATCGTTGCGTTCTACATTTACTACTGCTGGTGTGTCCAATGCCGTCCAAGGATAAAGTGTGTTAGGTACGTCCCATATACTACCTGTGGTGTTGATGCTCAACTGCGGTACAGCACCAAACTTGTGATTGAATGTGTGATCTGATGAGTAGCCTGCGACTACCATTTGTTTTAGATCGTAGTGCTTACGATTTGCCATCCGTTACAAGTCCCATTTGGTTTTTAGATAGTTTTCCACGTTACCGTATTCTGTTGGAGTAAGTGTTCTTGAGAACATGACAACTTCTGCAATGTTTCCTGGCCATACATCACTTGCACTACCACCTATGTACATCACATTGTTGCTGGCGTTCAGTGTAGCATCCTGGGTAGGAGCACTTACAGGAGTAAGTGTGCTACCGTTCTTTCTAAACACCGCAGGTTGCGATGCTTCATAAACCAATGTCCAAGCATTCCAGTTGGTGTCACTTTGACTTGCATAAACTTCTGTTTGGCCTGCGGTTGTCACTGTTACGCCACTGCCTGTTGCGGCAAGTTCAATGCGTAGGTCGCCATAGTCTGTTCTTGTGAGCACCCCAGTTAGTTCTGCTCCATCTGTCTTTTGTGCAACCACAAACATGGTCCATCCTGTGGCACCTGCAAGTTGTGCGAACGGATTGATAGTGAGCCTATCATCCACTCCGTCAAACTCAATATAACCATAACCGTTTTTAGGAGTAGTGTTTTCGTATGTGGGTTTAGCACTACCGCCATCTGGATTGGCATTGTGAGCAAATCTAGATTTGTCAGTCCACTGTGTGATCTGTGATTCGTCTGTAGCATTAGGAATAATAGTTGTTGTGTCTGCGGCATCATACCAAATCTGTAGGTCAGTAAAATCTCCGCCGCCGCCAATAATAGCATCACTTAGTGTTTCTGGTTCTGCGATAACCTGTGCTGTTATCCATGGACGTTTTTTTAATAGTCCATCCGGGTTTGCTATATCATTTACTGCATTTACATTATAGTTTGTAGGCAGTGCAGTTAGATCGTACATACTGTTGGCACGAGCATAGTTTGCTGTTCCGTCATCAACACCATTGTCACTCCAAGTGCCGCCACCTTCTGTGATCACTCTACCCTTGCGTTTGGCTTGTGCAATATCAAGTTTGGCAACCTGTCTTAGTTGCTTGTTTGCAAGTGTTGATATACCGTTAGCCGCCATAATTGTATCTCCTATGATAGTATTTACCACATATTTGCTTAATACTATTAAGCGCCGCCACCACTAGCAATTGGTCTCCATCCTCCAAGATATACTACCATCTGTTTGGTACCATCAGATAATCCACCCGGATTCCATTCACCTGCTTCTCCACTTGCAATAGCAACCATTCCATCTACTGGATTGCTAGGCTCTGTAGTAAGAACTGCCATTTGCATGTATTGATTAATTGTGGCAACAGGAGTTGTAATGTATC
>Ga0255768_10005611_pt1 | contig 12043 bp, 10 predicted proteins | sample 071ome_33_FD_179983 | JGI IMG/M metagenome (GOLD analysis project Ga0255768, IMG submission 179983) | Coastal salt marsh microbial communities from the Groves Creek Marsh, Skidaway Island, Georgia - 071412AT metaG (version 2) | ecosystem: Environmental > Aquatic > Marine > Intertidal zone >...
CTTGATGATCTTGCTGACCGTTGTCGTTGTGACGGCGGTATTGTTCCGGATTGCCGGCGACTCGCTGTCTTGGTATGACGAGGTCGCGGCGGTTCTGCTGTCATGGGTAACCTATTATGGGGCCTGTCTTGCAGCATTAGAGCGCAAACATATCGGCGTTGACTCGGTTTTGTTAATGCTGCCGTCAAAATTTCGTCTTATCGGTGTGGTTGTTGCCGAATGTTTTGTCATTGGATTTTTCATATTGATGGCATGGGCCGGTTATCAGGTTGTCGCTATTCTTGAGGGCGAGACATTGGTAAGCCTGACGTGGGTATCGGTGCAGTTCACCCAGTCGGTGATTCCGGTAACAGCGATTATTTTCATTATCTGCGAGCTTTTGAGCATCCCGGGCTATTGGCGCGCGGTTGCCGCTGGTCAATCGCTAAACGATCACTAGGAACAATCTGATATGTTGATATTCATTATTCTATTGGCCGTGATCAGCCTGATCTGCATCAATGTACCCATTGCTATCTCGTTGGCGCTGGCCGGCGTTCTCGGGCTTTTGCTAACCGAAGGGCCGGGGTCACTGGTGACTGTCGCGCTTGATATGTATGACGGATCAACAAAGTTTTCGTTGATCGCGATTCCGATGTTTGTGCTAGCCGGTGCGATTATGAACGCTGGCGGTGTGACCAAGCGTTTGATCGAATTTGTGTCGGCCCTTATTGGTGCCGTGCGCGGCGGCTTGGCGATGGTATCGATTGGCGTATCATTGTTTTTTGCCGAGATTTCTGGTTCAGCTGTTGCCGATGTTGCGGCGTTGGGATCAATTATGATCCCTGAGATGAAAAAGCGTGGCTATGGCGGGCCGTTTGCTGCTGCGGTGACATCGTCGTCGGCGTCACTAGCAATTATTATTCCGCCGTCAATCCCAATGATCCTTTATGCAGTGTCAGCGAACACCTCGGTTGAACAATTATTTGTTGCCGGATTTATTCCAGGCCTGATGGGCGCAATTGGTATGATGGGCGTTTCTTGGTGGTTTGCGCGGCGGTATAATCTGCCGGTCGAAGAAGCCTTTAACTGGCCGCGCTTGCGGGCTGCAGCCATTGAGGCTGGCCCGACATTCCTGCTGCCGATCATTATCCTTGGCGGAATCTTCGGTGGGTTTGTGACTGCAACTGAGGCTGCTGGTCTAGCTGTTATTGCTGCCATCGGCGTTGGGATGTGGTATCGCGAAGTCGATTTCAAACAATTGCATCGGGCCATGCTTGAAGGCGGGATGCAAACCGCCGTGGTGATGGTGCTGGTGGCGGCATCGGTATTGATGGGGGGATTTTTGACCCGCGCACAGATTCCGCAAGAATTGGCCGCGCAGATGGTTGCCTTCACCGATAGTAAATTTGTCATCCTCTTCATCTTGAATATTTTCTTCCTGATTATCGGGTTTTTCTTACATTCGGCAGCGGCCATTATTCTGGTTGTACCGATCGTGGTTCCGTTGATCCAAGAGGTGGGCATTGATCCTGTACATTTTGGCTTGGTGGTAACGTTGAACCTTGCCATTGGTCAGCAAACACCGCCGGTCGCATCGGTGCTGATTACCGCCTGTTCAATCGCGCGGGCCAATATTTGGGAGGTGACACGGGTTAATCTGCCATTTATCGGCGTCTTGGTGGCGGTGCTTATGATTTGTACTTATGTGCCGGTAATTCCAATGTTCTTGGTTGAACTATTTTACCGCTAGAAGGGGCTGAAATGACTGTGTCAGATCGTGAATTGCTGATCCATATTGAGGATGGCATTGCCCATGTAAAATTGAACAGGCCGCAGGCACGAAATGCGCTGACATTTGAGATGTATGAGGGGCTAGCGGCGCTTTGTGCCAAGGCTGGCACTGACGATGACGCCGATCACATCAGGGCTATTATCATCTCAGGTGCTGGTGATAAAGCCTTTGCAGCTGGAACTGATATTGGGCAATTTACCGCCTTTTCCTCGACCGAGGATGGCTTGGGCTATGAAAGCAAGGTTGAGGCGGTCATAAGCGCGATCGAGGCCTGCCGCGCGCCGGTGATTGCTGCCCTTCACGGTGCGGTAACGGGTGGCGGGTTGGTAATTGCAGCCGCTGCACATATCCGTATTGCCAGTTCAGCCGCGATTGCCGGCATGCCGATCGCGCGAACACTTGGCAATTGTCTGGCGGTCTCAAACCTTCGTCGCCTGACCGCTTTATTTGGCGAGGCGCGCGTTGCCCATATGATTTTGACAGCTGAATTACTGGATGCTGAAATGTTGCTTACCAGCGGGTTTGTGCATGAGGTGCTGCCCGATCAGGACGCATTAATGGCGCGCGCGCAACAGCTGGCTGAACGGATGAAGCAGATGGCGCCATTGACAATCGAGGCCAGCCTTGAGGGGCTGCGACGGTTGCGTCACGCGGCGCCATTGCCGCAGGATGATGATCTGATTGAGCGGAGCTATGTTAGTGCTGATTTTGCCGAGGGTGTTCGCGCCTTTCTTGAAAAGCGCAAGCCGCAATGGCAAGGCAAATAGCCCGCTTGTAAAAGAACAGCGATCACCGGGCTAAATGTTATGGTGGGCCTAATCAGCCGGTAACCAGCTTATTGATCGCGCTGACAACAGCACGGATTGGGGCAACGGTGATCGAGGTGTCAATGCCAACACCATAAACCGATTGCCCGTCATCAGTGACCAGCTCAACATACGCAGCCGCTTCGGCCTTTGATGTCGCTGAGCGTGTATTCTGGCCAAAATCTGAAAGCCGGAAACTCAGCCCAAACTCATCACGCATTGCATCTACAAAAGCCGAAATTGGACCATTGCCGGCGGCACTGATAGTCACGTCCTTACCGTCATGGCTTAATGTTGCGGTGATGCGCTCAGACTCGCTAGCCCGGCTAGCACGACCAGACTCAAAGCTGACCAGCGTGAACGGACCCTTCGGTTTGATGTAATGCTGTTCGGCCAGTTCCCAAATACGTTGGCTGGTAATTTCCTTGCCCGTTGTGTCAGCTTCATTTTGCACAATGCCAGAAAACTCAACCTCGGCACCGCGCGGCAAACGAATATGATGGTCAGCTTCAAGAAGATAAGCGGCCCCGGCCTTTCCCGATTGAGAATTTACCCGGATAATTGCCTCAAAGGTGCGCCCGATATCAGCAGGATCAATTGGCAAATATGGCACTTCCCACATATCATCATTGGCCTCGACAAGCGCATCGATGCCCTTGCGAATTGCGTCCTGATGGCTGCCCGAAAAGGCGGTGTGGACGAGCTTGCCAGCATAGGGATGGCGTTCATGCACTGGCAGTTGATTACAGAATTCTGCGGTTTCGATCAGGCCATTAATGTTGGAGAAATCAAGGTGCGGATCGACGCCTTGGGTAAACATATTTAGCCCAAGCGTAATCAAATCGACATTGCCGGTACGCTCGCCATTGCCAAACAATGTGCCCTCAACACGGTCAGCACCTGCCATCAGCCCAAGTTCGGTTGCAGCGACAGCACAACCACGGTCATTATGCGGATGCAGTGACAGAATAACGGCGTCCCGGTTTGAAAAATGCCGGTGCATCCATTCGATCTGGTCGGCGTAAATATTCGGTGTCGACATTTCGACCGTTGCCGGCAAGTTTATAATTGTGGGGTTTTCCGCTGTTGGCTGCCAGACCTCCATGACCGCCTCACAGACGTCCAGCGCATAGTCAAGCTCGGTTCCGGTAAAGCTCTCAGGGCTATATTGCAGGCGAAGGTTGCCCGCACCAAAGCTGGAAATACGGTCGGCAACCATTTTTGCGCCGTCAACAGCGATCTGTTTTACCCCATCACGATCAGATTTAAAGACGACGCGACGCTGCAATGTGCTAGTAGAATTATAGAGATGCAAGATGGCATTTGGCGCCCCGCGAAGCGACTCGATCGTGCGGTCAATAAGATGTTCGCGCGCTTGGGTTAGAACCTGAATGGTTACATCGGCAGGCACATGGCCCCCCTCGATCAGTTCGCGCAGAAAGTTGAAATCGGTATCTGATGCTGCTGGAAACCCAACCTCAATTTCCTTAAACCCCATCGCCACAAGCATTTTGAACATAGCCATTTTGCGAGCGCTATCCATTGGCTCAATCAACGCCTGATTACCATCACGCAAATCAACCGAGCACCAGATAGGTGCGGTTTCAATTTTTTGGTTTGGCCATGTACGGTCACCTAGATCAGGGCCGATAAATGGACGGTATTTTTCATGACGCAGGCTTGGCATCAGCTTCTCTTTTTCTGGAAATTTGAATTTATCTATCTTAGCGCAACAAGATCCAACAAGACCTAACAAAACCGCAAAAATGCATTATACGCGCAAGCGGCAAGGGGAAACAGGAAAAAGATCGAAAATCCAGTATATGATCTATGAATAAATGCGGTATTTCAGCTGAAATTGTTGTATAGAAGTGGCGGACACCAGTCATTTCAGCCAGTTTTCCGGATCGCGAATAAAATATGACCGACATTGATAAAATCCGCAATTTTTCGATCATTGCGCATATTGACCACGGCAAATCAACAATTGCAGACCGGTTAATTCAGGTTTGCGGTGGATTGAGTGACCGTGAAATGAAGGAACAGGTGCTGGATAGTATGGATATTGAGCGTGAGCGCGGTATCACTATCAAGGCGCAAACTGTTCGGCTTGATTACAAATCCAAAGACGGCAATTCCTACGTTTTGAATTTGATGGATACGCCGGGTCATGTGGATTTTGGTTATGAGGTTTCGCGGTCTTTGTCGGCTTGCGAAGGCTCTTTGCTGATTGTTGATGCCAGTCAGGGCGTTGAGGCGCAAACGCTCGCAAATGTGTATCAGGCAATTGATGCCAATCATGAGATTGTTCCTGTACTCAATAAAATCGACCTTCCGGCGGCAGAACCTGAACGGGTAAAAATGCAGATCGAAGAGGTCATAGGTTTGCCCGCTGATGACGCAATTCCAGCATCCGCCAAAACTGGCGCGGGTATTGCCGATATTCTGGAAGCGCTGGTAACAAAATTACCGGCACCAGTTGGTGATAAGGACGCCCCCTTGCAAGCGCTGCTGGTGGATAGCTGGTATGACGCCTATCTCGGCGTTATGACCCTTGTTCGGGTGCATCATGGTGTGCTGAAAAAAGGCATGAAAATTCGCATGATGGCAACTGGGGCAACGCATGTTGTCGAACGGGTTGGCGTGTTTGCGCCAAAGCCGGTTGCACTTGACCAGCTGGGGCCCGGCGAGATCGGGTTTATCAATGCTGGCGTAAAGCGGGTTGCTGATGCAAAAGTTGGCGATACGATTACCGAGGAACGCCGCCCAACAGATAAAGCGCTGCCCGGTTTTGCGCCGTCTATTCCGGTGGTGTTCTGCGGCTTGTTTCCGGTGGATACTAATGATTTTACCGGGCTGCGTGATGCGTTGGAAAAGCTTTCGCTGAATGATGCTTCATTTTCATTCGAAGCTGAAACTTCAGCTGCACTTGGGTTTGGCTTTCGGTGTGGCTTTTTAGGCCTTCTCCATATGGAAGTGATCCGCGAGAGATTGAGCCGTGAATTCAACCTCGAGCTTATTTCAACCGCGCCATCGGTGGTTTATCAGATGACCCTAACCGATGGTAAAAGACTGGATTTGCACAATCCAGCTGATATGCCCGAAGTGACACGGCTTGCCTCAATTGAAGAGCCTTGGATCAAAGCCACAATTATGACGCCTGATGAATTTTTGGGTCCAGTTCTGACACTTTGTACCGAACGCCGTGGAGAGCAGATTGACCTTACCTATGCCGGCAATCGAGCAATGGCCGTCTACCGTCTGCCGTTAAACGAAGTTGTCTTTGACTTTTACGACCGCCTAAAGTCAATCACCCGCGGCTATGCCAGCTTTGATTACAATATTGACACATACCGTGATGGCGATTTGGTGAAAGTGTCGATCCTGGTAAATGGTGATCCAGTGGATGCGCTGTCGATGATCGTGCATCGTGATCAGGCCGAAAGTAAAGGCCGAGCTATTTGCATTCGGCTAAAAGATCTGGTGCCGCGGCAGATGTTTAAAGTTGCGCTGCAAGCGGCGATTGGCGGTAAGGTGATTGCACGTGAAACCATTGCAGCATTACGCAAAGATGTAACGGCGAAATGCTATGGCGGCGATATCTCCCGCAAGAAAAAGCTTCTTGAAAAACAAAAAGAAGGCAAAAAGAAGATGCGTCAGTTCGGTAAGGTTGATATTCCACAGAACGCCTTTTTTGAAGCTTTGAAAATGGGCGACAATTAGACCCTGATCTAATTTTTGATTTCTGACGAATTTTCATTTCCACGTGCAACCCCGCGATTTGCAGGGTTTTTGTGGGTGGGCTATTTTTCGCCACTCCGCTTTAGTCCTCGCGCGCTCGTCTTGCGCGGAGAGGCATGACCGCCAAGCAGTCCTCCGATTGCCCAGAAAATCATGCAGAATCCGACCATCACTAATGCTGCCGGCCAGCTGAGAACAGTAGCAATAATGGGATGCCACAAAAAGGGCGAACAGTCCAAAGCTGTTATGAGGCTGCATGGATCGATGTAACGGCTTATCATGGTCTCGCTTGCCTGTAGGCTGGTCGGGCTATGTTGGTACCACAGACGCCCCAAAGGCGCGCTGGCGCTATAGCTATTTTTTAAATCCGTCCAGATTGCATAGACGGCAACTGAACCTGCAAGTAAAGCTAATGTGCGAAATAAGAAGCTCATGGTCGGCTCATCATGTTCCCAAGTTACGACTGTTTCAAGAAGATTTTTTTACGCGCCTTGTTTGTTGCTTCAGCGTTGGATCTTTGAGATGGCTCTCCTGAAATAGGCAGGTAATTTTTTAACTTCCGGTTAAAAAGCTTCCACAATAAAATGTTATTGCATCATTACGCGTCCATATGAAATCAAGATAGCCTTGATTTAGTGACAATAAGCCAGGCTTAATGTTGTCTCGCCTCGCAAAACGCGAATAGTTTCAAATGAGTTGAGGCCTATTTATGTTTTCTGAATCTATAATTTTGGCAGCAGACATTGGTTTACACAACGCGTATAGCCTGTTAGTTAAATCGGTATTGGGAGGGGTGGCCGAGCGGTTTAAGGCGCACGCCTGGAAAGCGTGTTGGGGTTAACGCCCCTCCGGGGTTCGAATCCCCGTCCCTCCGCCACTTGTAATAGAATTAGTGGCTTCAGTTCTACCTTTTGATCTTGAATTCGGCGTTTACACCCGGTGGCGGTGTGGCTCCAAATCCACCTTTTGCAACCACTGCCTCAATGCCGCCGTTAGCCTCAATAATCGCGGTTTGATCAGCCTTGGCCTTCGCGTCAATTAATTCTGGATCGCATATTAAACGTAGCTCTCTTTCCAATTTACTTCTGATATCCCTAAATTCTGGGTCAACACCAAGATCACGCAGTTCTTCAGGGTCTTCAGATAAATTGAACAGCTGTGGTTTCATCGATACATAATAGATGAGTTTCCATGGCCCTTTCCGTATCATGAAGGCGCCGGTCTTAGATCCCATGGCGTGATATTCAGAAAAAACCAATCTATCAAAGTCATCGTTGACGTTGGCTAGGTCTACGAGTGATGCACCAGGCTTTGCTCCTGGTTTGATGCCCGCAGTCTTCAATAAGGTAGGGTAGAAATCAATCAAAGAGACTGGTGTTCTAGAGATTTTACCAATAGGAATTCCCGGGCCTTTTATAATACAGGGCACACCAACTGATTCTTCATAAAAATTTGATTTGCCCCAAAAGTCACGTTCACCGATATTGTCACCGTGGTCGCTAGTGTAGATAATTTGTGTGTTGCCACTGAGGCCGTTTTGTTCCACAGCCTCTAAAATTTGGCCAATCAAATCATCGATAAACGTGACAAGCCCGTAATAGGATGCCAATGCAACGCGGGTTCGCTCTGGGGTAAAGTTATCCATGATTTGACAATTTCGCATTGCGTGATGCCAGGGATGTTCGGGGAACTCCCTAGGTTTTGTAGGCATTAAGCCAAGTTTATCATATAGATCATAGAATTCTTGTGGTGCTATCAGCGGAAAGTGTGGCGCTACCATAGATACGAAAAGTACCCAAGGTTTCCGTTGTTTACCATTCTCGGCTAACCACTCTATTGTTTCAGCCGCGACTTGACGGTCATAAACATTGTAGTCAGTTTCCCCTGGGCCAATTTTCTCAGCCATTGACAAAGCCTTCCAGCGTTTTGGTAGGGGCTCCCTAACACAGCCTAGAACATCCCCAGTTCCATCAACTACATGCATTGGTATTTTTTGAAAATCCAGTCCTACATCATCATCTGAATTCCGATAGTGCAGTTTTCCGATTGAACCCACTGTAATACCAGCTTTTTGTAATTTGCTTCCCCATGAGGGTGGAGAGCCAAAATATGGTGTGGCGTTATCCCAATGATGCGAACGATGTGCGTAATCGCCGGTTGCAAATGAAGCCCGTGAGGGTACGCAAATAGGCACGTTTGTGTAAGCACTCTCGAATAGCGTTCCCTGACGTGCTAAATTGTCAATATTTGGGGTTTTTATAATTTTATTTCCATAGCAACCAAGGACTTTACGAGTGTGTTCGTCTGTCATTAGTATCAGCTGATTTGGAATTTTAAAATTCATAAGCGGCTGCCCAATTTTCTACCACCTTGTTAATTTTATACTCAATGTTAGCTTGACCAAATTATTTTGCGGAAATTTAAAATGAATGCCCGCTGAAGAATTGGGTAGTATTTTGTGTCTAGCTGTCGCAAATGTAATACTCAGGAAAAGATGTAAATATTTTGGCTCAACAAAATTGATTGTTGTTACGTGGATTAATGCTCTGAGTTGATTTAAAAAACCTTTTTCGATTTATTAGAAAGATTGCGATTTAACGAAATAGTCCATTCTATCAACAGTTATGATGTTGAATGTTAAGACCTTACCATTTCTTAGGACTGTTAATTCAATTGTTTCACCGGCTTCACCAGAATTCCATATTTGCTGGTAAAACGCTTTTAAGTTAGATACTTGCAATCCATCAACTGTCAAAATCACGTCTTGCGGTTTAATGCCTGCATTGAATGCAGGCCCACTTTTACTCACTCTTGTGACGGTGATTTGATCGTTTGTGTCATCTGATGAAATCCCAATATATGGTTGAATTTTGTTTTTTCTTCTACCGTAAGATATGAGATCTTGGAGTATTGGCTTAAGGATGTTTATGGGAACCGACATGTTTCCGGGTGAGGATACTCCGGGTATAGCCTCTGATACAAATAATGACCCTATTCCTAAAATCTCGCCATTTTGGTTTAAGATGGGTGCTCCTGCCCACAAACCATTTGCCGGCACAGTATATATGGGGCTTTCAAGAAAATATTCCCACCAACCAGCGAAAGGCCTTCTCGACACAGATCTAACGATTGAACCTACGCCGCGTTCGAGCGCGGGCAAAATCAACAGATCCTCATCTGAATTTATAATGTCTGAGTTTCCCAACGGTAGAGGGTTAAATTTAATTGGAACAACAGATTTGATAATACCAAACCCGGAAGTGTGATCATAGCCGACGATTGTTGCGGGAAATCGTCGTCCATCTGGTAATTCAATCTCTATTTTCTCCGCCTCAATGATTATATAGCCAATAGTTAAGATATGGGTGTCGTCTATTGCAACACCATTTCCCTCCCGCTTAATTCCAAGGCTCGCGGCTGTTCGTGCATCACTTGGAACCGAAGTGTGAATACTTACAATGGATTGGTAAAAACGCCCTAAATTATCTTTTGTAATATTTGCGTAAGAACTGACTGTACAAAAAAGCAAAAGTAATATTGCTAGAGAGGCTCTGAAAGAACCACTTATGAGACTGTGATAAGTTTCTTTGGTTGACAACTGTATCAGCAACACTGACTCTTTCTGCTAAACAAAAGGTATCTCTAAATTTTGTCTATTCTAAATAATAAAAAATACGTCGATCGTTGAGCCTCTCCAACCAAATCATATGTCTAATCCTTTGGTTAAAGGAACAAAAAAAATCGTTTTGACATTCTTTTCCGAACTTTTTGCTGCACTTGAAATTGCTGCGCCAATATTATTTTACTCTGTTGGGTTCATTGCAGTTCTTGTGACAGCAGTCTCTAAATCTGGTTTTGGTGGAGCTGTTGCTTTGGGCATACCAATGCTTTTGCTTGTCACTTCTCCAAGAATAGCGCTGGCTGTGACTTTACCAATTCTATTAATTATTGATGTGTGGGTAGTGTTTTTTTCGAATAAGAAAATTGACTATAAACTGCTAATTATCATGCTTATTTTTGGTCTTCTAGGCCATTTTTTCGGTTGGTATTTTTTTGATTACATATCTAATACTGCACTCGTGATGTTTATCTCATTGATGTCTCTAATTACGGTTTTCTCCTATTTCAGAAAACGGTTTTTTCCGGTTAAATTGGATATCGTGAGCAACTTGCCATTTCAGAAGAGGCCGCTGGCACTCTGGAGCTGGGGAGGGTTTTGGTGCACTTTATCTGGCATAGCGAGCTTTATTTCGGTCTCAGGCGGTATACCTTTGCAGATTTTTCTTATGTCTTGCAAATTACCCAGACATACCTTTATCGGCTCAGCTGGTGCGTTTTTCTTCATTCTAAATTTAACAAAGGTACCCCTTTACTGGGACCTTGGCATTTTATCTAAATCAACTGGATTGTTATCTCTTTCACTACTTCCAGCCATACCACTTGGTATTACATTGGGTCAAAAAATTAATAACAAAATAAGTGATGACCAGTTTTATTTGCTGCTTCACATTATTCTGGGGATTGTTGGGTTGCAACTTCTGTACAGTGTAATCGTATAATACGCTATTAATTTATAGAGTTTATATAAAGAAACTGTTTTTGTTAACATTGGCTTAGCCGACCTCTGGTTTGCCTGAATATTTTTGACTTAATAGAGGCCACATTGTGGTAATCTTAGCTCAAATTCTTGGCAATGGCTGTGCTATTAAGCTCGGCCAGATAAGAGCGCCGGACCGGTGTTTCAACGCCGCAGTTTCCGGCCTATCGGCCATTACAGACCCGTCTGGATCAAATAGATTATCGTCTGGTGTTTTTGTGCCGTCTCGCAAATGCATCACGATATGTAACGGGCCGCCGGTAACGCTTGCCAGCTTATGCGTGGTCGCTGCGATTTGGCCTTCGCCGGCCTGATTATTATGAAGGCGCAGCACCAGCTGTTGCACCGCCCATGCGCCAACGGCCTCATCCATCCCGCCAGCACCGCCGGCATCAATGCCAAGAAAATCCAACCGGTCTGCAGTCATGGGGTCAATGGAATTCATCTGGTCGGCAGTCGCCGGCGGCGTGCTAACGCTCCATTCATGCGTCAAAATCGCCGCATAGGGATTATGCCGGAACGCCATCATTTTACGGGTTAGATCATCCTGTTTGGTCTTTAGCTGTGCTGGACTGGGATCCAGAAACACGCGCGTTGTCTCGCCGCCGAACAATGCAATATAGCTATCCATGTCGGGTTTGGTGGCGGCGCCTTGATAATGGGCCGCCCAACGATACCCTGTCCGTGCCAGCTTTTCCGGGATATGAACGCGGTGGAACCAATCCAGATACTGATCACGGTCGTTGGCTAAAATATCATATGTCAAAGCCCAAATTGCGCTGGTCATTTGCGTTTTCCTGTATTCCTGAAAGGGGGGATTAGAGGGGCTCCCCCGGATTTAGGTGATAAAAAAATCGCCAACCGGTCAAGGCCGATTTTGACCATGTGACCGGTTTTGCGGTTACGATTTTGCCCTTAAGGCGTCAACATACATCTGCAACACATCTGCCAGCGCATGATCATCCTGCGCCGTCTCGCGGGTGCCCGCTGCCAATGGTGTCAGGTCGGCAAGTCGCATGATTGCAGCCGCGCCCTGATGGAAATGCGGTGTCATACCGTAATCATCATAGGTGTGGGCGATTTCCTCCATTTCATAAATCCAGCGCTTAGCATCCAGCGGGATGC
>Ga0255768_10005616_pt1 | contig 12035 bp, 31 predicted proteins | sample 071ome_33_FD_179983 | JGI IMG/M metagenome (GOLD analysis project Ga0255768, IMG submission 179983) | Coastal salt marsh microbial communities from the Groves Creek Marsh, Skidaway Island, Georgia - 071412AT metaG (version 2) | ecosystem: Environmental > Aquatic > Marine > Intertidal zone >...
AATCAATACCACCGTGCCAGCATATAGAGGTATTTCTTGCGGAGATGCTTCTCCTGATAATCTCACAGACCTTTTGCCTCTTTGCGGTCTATTTGGGTTAGTGCTACTTAAAATTGCCATTATTCATATCCTCTTGGGTCTTTAATTCTAATATCCGCAGGGTGCTTAGGTCCGTTTAAGCCGCCGCCTGCAAGTGTTGTTACACTATCTACGTCTGCGACAACTTCGTTAGGTGAGTTAGCAAGCGGACCTTGGCCGGGATTGCTCAACATTGCAAATATTTGTTTAAATCTACTTAATTCTTGTTCGTCATTAGGCTCGTCATCAACTACAACAAGTGATGCTGTTGCAGGTTGTTCTAATTGGTCAATTAGATCTAAAACACTTCTAATTATATCTGTAGTTTGCATAAAGTATTTAGCTAAGTACACTATGCTAAAGTTTTTTAGAGAATGGCTCAAAGACCTAAATGAAGTACAAAAGGAATTGAATGAGGCAGGCCTTTATTCCATATTCACACCTTGGGGTACATATTGGTCACAAATAGTAAATACCCAGCATGATAAGTCTAAAACCATTCGAGAAAACGATAGAGATCCTGAAAGCTGAAGGCAAGTATAGAATCTTTAATGATATTGTAAGAGAACGCGGAGAGTTTCCTGAAGCAATCTGGTATGGCCCTTACAATATTAAAACTATCGTAAATTGGTGTTCTAATGACTATCTTGGTATGGGTCAGCATAAAGTAGTGATAGATGCTATGCATACCGCACTCGACCAAACAGGAAGCGGTTCGGGTGGTACAAGAAACATTGGCGGCACAAGTCACTATCACGTTGCACTAGAGAACGAACTCGCCCGACTGCATAGCAAAGGAGCGGCTTTACTCTATACCTCAGCTTACGTTGCCAATGAGTGGACACTCATTGCCCTCAAACAAATCATACCTGATATATGTTTTCTGAGTGACAGCAAAAATCACGCATCATTGATTCAAGGAATACGTCATAGTGGTGCAGAAAAATGTATATGGCTTCACAATGATATGGGCGATCTAGAAAAGAAATTACAGGAGGTTACCGCAAGAGGACTTACACCCTGTATAGTCTTCGAATCAGTGTATAGCATGGATGGCGATGTCTCTCCGATTTCTAGTGTCTGCGACTTGGCTGAAAAATATGACGCCATAACTTATATCGACGAAGTCCATGCGGTTGGACTGTATGGGAATACAGGAGCAGGGTACTGCGAAAAATTGGGTGAAACACGTTGTGATATAATTAATGGAACACTAGGAAAAGCCTTTGGTGTGCAAGGCGGTTACGTTGTAGGAGATGCAGTTGTAATTGATGCAATCCGCAGTGTGGCAAGTGGATTTATTTTCACTACCAGTGCAAGTCCAGTAATTTGCTCTGGTGCTCTTGCATCAATAAAATATCTAAAAGATCACAATGATCTAAGATTAAAACATCAAGAGAGAGCAAGCACTTTGACTAATATGTTATCCGAGGTGGACATAGAAGTACACAAAGATGCTTGCACTCATATTGTTCCTGTGATGGTTAGAGACGCGATACGATGCAAAAAAATGAGTGACGCACTTTTAAATGACTACGGAATTTATATACAGCCTATCAATTATCCCACGGTAGCTGTAGGAGAAGAGAGGTTACGCATCGCTCCTACTCCTTTACATACAGATGCGATGATGCACAACCTAGTTGATGCGCTTAGAAAGGTATTTGATGAATATTAAAAAATATGCATATATTGCACTTGGACTTTTTTGTGTGGGAATGGCCTACGTTGGATTTGTAGTGCCGGGTATACCATTTTCAATTTTTCTTGTAATTGCTGCGTGGGCGTTTGCAAAAAGTTCTCCAAGGCTACACAACTGGTTATACACCCATCCTTGGTTTGGAGAGTTTCTTACAAACTGGACACAAAAGAAAGTATTTCCTACTAAGGGCAAATACGCTATGATATTAGTAATGGCTAGTAGTTTAGCGTTTCTGTGGTTTAGTACAGGAAACATCAAAGCAGTTCTATGGAGCGGAGGCTTTATGGCACTAGTTGCTATATGGGCTTGGAGATATCCAGGGTCAGTAGAGGAACAAGAACGTAGAATTAAAGCAGGAGAAAAAATAGCGTGGCTGAAATAACCGCACACTCACCATTTATAACTTCAATTTTTGAAGCTCCCTACGAAGGCTTTGATGAAAGTATTTTAGCATCTATAAAATCTTTTTGTAGTGAAAACCAATCTGTACAAAGGAGTAATGCAAACGGTTATCAAAGCCCGCCTAATTTGCATAGTTTAGAAGAGTTATCTGATCTTTTTAATTTCATCACTCAAACAGCTGATACTATTATACAAGAGCTAGGTGTACGTAATTTTGATCATGTTACAATAAACGAAGCATGGGCTAATATAAACAAAGGACAAAACTCACATAATCAAGTGCATACACATACAGGTATATTAAGTGGTGTATTTTATGTCCAGGCGCCCGAAGGGAGCGGAAATCTTAATATAATGAATCCCGGTATGAATTGTTTGTGGCCCGGTCATTATAAAGCACTTTCCAGAAATCAACACACTGCCGAGGTAGCATTTGTAAAACCTAAAGAAGGTGTATTATATCTTTGGCCTAGTTATATTCCTCACAGTGTAGATTGTAACAGTAAGGATGTCGAACGGATTAGTGTTTCTTTTAACCTAGATGTTGAGTAGATTTTATTGCTTGCCTATCAAATCCATTCCTACAATGATTTAATCCACATATTATAGGATCTGTTGGTATTTCAACATTTTTTTGAAATACATTACCTATAGGACCGCCTTGTTTACACCATCCTCTATAAACATTACCTTCTTTGTGTACTATCAGTTGATTGATTCCTGCATAACAGTATTGCCCAAAAAAATTATATGACTCATTTGTTACATCTTCTTTTTGTATGTAGTGACGTTTATCTCTAGCGTTAGTTTCAACTTTTTTGTTTAGTGTTGTGCTTCCATGTAATGGTTGTCCAATAGATTTATAGTACTGTTCTAATTGCCACGTTCTGTAGGCAAGCAATGTTGTACCTCTACCAAAGTTGCTGTATAAAAGTTTTAATTTTGCATTATGTCCTAGTTCTAGTAATTTATTATAAACTGCCATGCCTCTTCGCCATAACTTGTCATTGTCGTGCATGTGTACCATAACTGTGACATCTAAATCTTGCACTGTTGTTAAATAATCTAAAACTTTGACAATGTGGTCAAAGTTAGCAAACTGTGGGTGGTAACTTATTTCGATTCGCTTATAATGGGAAACAATAGATTGAAACCATTCTATACTTGCACTACCGTTTGTGATCAAGGAACTTTGCGCACCTGTGTTGCCTTGGCCTACTTTTATATATTCGCTTAAAAAAGGCAATAAACTAGGCTCACCACCTGTAAATTCGAATGCTGGAATCTTACCCTCCATTCTAATTAACCTGCCTAGATATTCTACACTTTCTAAGAATATATCATGCGCTGGTATTTCTAATTTATTGTTGTGTAGAAAATCAGGACAATAGCTACAGTCGTAATTACAGGCAGTACCCCAAATCCACTGAACTGTTAAAACTTCATCCATCTTAAATATAATTATTCCAAGCAGGATGCCTAACATCAAATGAAAGCTGTTTTCTTTTTGATACAAGTTCGTAATAGTCGGGCTCGTAGGGCGTTCTTTTTGGCTTCATAGCAGTCCTATTGCCCTTTAATGTATTACATCGTTGACAAGCCGCAACGATGTTTGCCCAATTTGTTCTTCCTCCTTTTGAAAGAGGAATTACATGGTCTAATGTTAGGTTATTTCTTGAAAATTCTTGTGTGCAATATTGGCAGGTGTAGAGGTCACGGATGTAAAGGTTTACTTTTGAAAATCTAGGCCGTCGCCGTCGCCGCATGAATTCTTTAAGCATGATAACACTTGGCACACGAGTCTCCCAAGAACTAGACCTAACTACCCAATCATCATACCACTCAAGGACATCTACTTTGTCCAGATACATGTACGTTATTGCTTCTTTCCATTGTATTGCACTCAATGGTAGATAAGATACTGGCTGTGCATCAGCATTTAAAACAAGAACGTCAGACACGTTAATTCACTCCTATGCTTTAACGTTATTTACATCTTCCATAATTTCATCTAATTGCTCTTTGGACAAGCAACTAATTGCCCTTATTGGCATTGGCTTTTTATATTCTAATACTAATTTCTGTATGTAACCGGGGATAGCTTCAGGATCTGTAATGCTTTCAATACATTCGTCATAAGAGTCAAATGTAGGTTCTGTAAAAATGTAAACATCATCTGACATAGTGGCAAACAAAACAACAATTAACCATTTCATAATGATGGTCCTGGTACTGCTGGTGCAAAGTTTTTTCCTGCAACCAGTAAACATTCCACTTCACTGATTGGGTCAACAACTATCATTGTAAATGATTTACTTTCAGGATTAATGAAAGTATACATTTGGCCTTGTTGCCATGCACCTGTGATGTTTTGCATTATTACTTCGCCTGTAGAGAATGGAATCTCTCCGTATTTGTCTTGTACCATTGCAAATATTTTTCCAGGTTCTGATTCGCATTGTAAAGCAATACCCATCATCAAAGGTTCTGCTGTTGCTATTTTAACCGCCGCTATCAAAACCAAAAATGCCGCGGCTAGTTTGGTAATCATAATTTTCTCCTACGATCTATTAGATCATTTATTAATCTCCTCGAGATAATTTTGGGCAACAATACTATCTATCTGTGCCTTAAGTTCGTACCATCTGTGTGTCTGTTCTTTTGTGTCTTTAAATTCTGCTTGTAGAGTTTTTAGATGTACTGATCGAACATCTGCTGCCCGCTCAATTCCATTGCTTTCATCCATTGTTCTTCTCCGTCATATTCAAATAGTATAGCATCGTTAGCTTCTGCTGTCAACCATTGGTGTGCTTTAGTATAAGGGAAGTTACCTTGGATTTCCATTTCTAATTGATTTACTGCCCAGCCACTCATACCTATACACAAACGCCAATACACTGGACAATTTCCTGTTGCCATCTTAACAAACATTGTTTTATCGCTGCTAACGCAATAACCAGATCCTGCACTAACAGTATTTTGACTGTACCAATCGTCTGTATGCAAGAGCACCATTGCACTCGGATTAACTGGACCGCCTAAGTGTACAATCGGACCGTCATCTGGAAACATTATTTCATGATCAAAACATAACTGTTGCACTGTATTAAGAGTAGGTTTATTAAGAACCACCCCTTGGGTTCCTACCTGTTGATTATCTTGGTAGATGTAAATCACCGATTTATGAAATGGATTCTGTCTAGGCAAACTAGGGTTTGCAATAAGTATTTTTCCTACTCTATTCATACTAGGCCCCGCTGTACTAACTCCAATTATTGACTTGTCTTGCTCCTCGTAGTCCGTCATATCTGCCTACACCAGCAGGTCCCCTTCCGTACCAAGGTTGCCAACTCTGTGTGACGGCCATATCTAATGCAAAACGTATCTGATTCTCGATTCCATCTTCTGTGTTGTCTGTGGTCAAGTCTCTGCCTGTGCGTTCTTGATATTCGTTTCCTAGACCTCCACCTATAAACAATTGGTACGGTCCAAATGATGCTTCTCTGCCGCCTAGACTACCGCGACCAGTTCTTCTTACAGATGACTGATAAGAGCCTGCACCTTCTGCTCTAAATATCCTTACAGCAATGTCAGGATCTATGCCTCTAAGCTCTGCTTCATCTCTGATAATGTCTTCGATGTTACCCTGTGACATTCCGCTTGGATATCCAGGTGCTTCGAAGTCTGGATCTCCACTTGCTACTCTAGTATCAAATCTACTGTTGCCTGTCGATGTTGGTGTTTCAACACGTTCGGCACTTGCTAGAGCTGCTAATTCTTCTGCTGTCATGTAATTTGCAGGAGTCGATATGTTATTATCACTCTTAAATGCTCTTACAGCCCTTGTTGTTCTTGGACCGTATTTGCCATCAATACCTGTGCTACCTACTGAGTAGCCTAGTTCTTCCAATCTAGCCTGCATTTGTTTGACTGCATCATACTCTTCCGGAGGATAAGGTGGGCCAGCTTCTAGTCTGTCTGCGTTACCTTCTTCAGTATCATCGCCTTGTCTATCTGATCTTGTGGTAGTAGATGCTGAAACAATCCCTCTATAAGACCCTAGCGAACAGTGTATGCCGTCTCCTTGTAGAGAACATCCATCTAAGTCTCGGCTCACAGAAACAGCTTGGCTGATAGCCTGTCTAGTAGGAGCCATATTTTCTTGATTGTTGTTGTCAGTGCCTTCAGGAAATAATATATAAAAGACCTCACAGTCTTTCGCTGTTAGAGAATCTATTATGCTTTTAACCTGGTTGGCAATCGCTTGAGGTTGGGCTCCGCCTGCAACATCGTTATGCCCGCCTGTCATGTAAACATCTGATCCTTCAGGTACCCTACTGGCCTGAGAAGCAATAGCACTCAATCTAGCACCATTGGCTGCAAGGTTATTACTTCCACCCATTGCCTTTGCATGGCTGTCGCCAATAACATAAACTTCACCTTGTTCGTTCAATTTAGTTTCTACTATTTTAATATCACTATATCGCACGTCAACTCCAATCGGGCAAAGGTCCGCCGTGAGCTTTACCTTTAATTTTGCGGCCTCCCATTTTTAATCTTTTCTTACCAATTTTATGGGATTTTTTACCATCACGAGCAACAAAACCTTGGCTCTTGCATGAAGCAAGCCAACTTGCACTCATCTTGTGCTTGGGTGTGGTCTTACAATACCCCTTACTAGGAGTTGCTTCTAGTATCTCGAAAACTTTCATATTGTATTTAGCATTACCGATATTTGTCGGCTGGATTTTCACAGGCCCCGCTGTAAGCCTCTTCACATAATCTAAAAGTTAGAGCTTTGCGTGGACCTTTGGTTGTGTTTATATTGATTTCCCCGGTCTTGTCATGATATTCTATCTTGGTAATTTCTGCAGGCTCGTGATTTTTGCCCACAAGAATTGTTTGACCTAGTTCTAGATTTAGGTTGATGTTTCTTAATGTCATGGGGGTTCTCCTTAGATGAGTAGTGGCGTAGTTACCTACGCAAAGTATTTATTTGCCAAAAACGCTTGACATTTTTTTCGCACTATATTATATTGTATAGACAAAAGGAGGACAAGATGGAATATTTACTAGGTATAATGTTTATTGGCTTCTTACAAAACGGAAACCTATTTTCACTTTGCATATCTAACTGCGGACTTGCCTAAATGAAACCTATTGCTATTATCTGTGTGGCTCTACTTATGGCAGGCTGTAGTCCTCAAAGTCAACGTCTGTTTGGTTATGGACCTTATCAATACTGTAGGGCTGGAGATGTATGTTTCCAAGCTGGAGAGAAATGGGAATTCTACCCGTTTGCTGCCGAAGATGTTTATAAAAATGTCGAAGTCCAAAAAGCCTGTTGGGCTGAAACCAACAGAGCAAATTGGGATGCCTGCACAGAGCGTTTTTAATCTTAAGAAATCTTTCACCAAAATAGGTTGACTTTCTGGCCTTGTGAGGCTATACTATATAAACAATGAGGCAATGAACAGAGGGTTCGATTATGTATTACATCTACGAAAAATCATCTACATATATTATTGGCAAGCCAGACCGCAATGGCGTGGCTCGTCCAGACCATCGTCAGTCATATAAAACTATGGCGGCGGCCAAAGCAGGGCTCACCCGAATTGCAAAGGCAGAAGGACTGTTGAAGACAGATCCAAACTATGCAGAATATCGTTATGCGATTGCAGAGGCGTCCTACTTCCATAAGACAATTGAGAAGCAGGTAAAGAAGACTTCGTTGATGGACAAAACCAAAACTTTTATGGAGCCTATCAACACACCAAATTATATGTCACCTGCAAGTGAAACCTACTGGAGTATGTAAAATGGCTTATTGGACACACACCAAAGATCCTGTTGGAGTTTTTGTTGAAAAAGACGTAGGCAATCTATTTGAATACAGTCATAACGATGATCCTATTATGGTAGAATGGCCTCATAAAATCTTTGTAGGCGGCCTAACAAACGATCAGGGCTACAGATATGGCCTAGTCAAAAAGACTGTGGCCTATGTGGTTGTTGATGAAAACGACTACGGCGAGCCTGTGGTAGAAAAATGGAGTTTGAAAAAGAATACTCCATATCGGGCAGGAGTGGTTTAATGATAGATAATTTAGATCTTTTATGGCAGGCTTGGCAACCGTTAATCATCGGAGGCCTCACAGTCGGCGTGGTTTTTGCGGTAATCGTTGCGTTCGTTAGATTAGGCTTCCAATATGCTTGGTGGATTCTTGCTTTGGCATTCTTAGTTTATCTTTTTAGTTGACTTCTGCGCCTAGTGAGGCTATACTGTATAAACAATGAGGCAATAGACATAGGAGGGTAATTATGTCAAACTTCGATAACGATCCTAGAGATTACGCAATTGGCTTGGTAGAAGAAAAGATTGTTTCTGCAGAGCAAATGGTGTTGGTGTTGGCCAAATTTATGTCAACAGATGACATTCGCGAGGCACTAGATGCCAACGAACTTTCTCCACGTTTTGGTATGCCGCAGGAGGTGTAAGATGGCTGAAGAATATTTTACAACCGTTTCTGCCACTGTTAAAATTACAATCCGTTCAGACGAACCTATTACCGAAGCTGATGTTGATCAATTTCTAAGTGAAACTTCATATGAGTTTGGAGACGACTATGGTATCACAATGGAAAACGGTGAAACTTGCTACATTGCGGCAACAGAATGGACTGACAATGACATTGTCAAAATAAATGCAGAAGACATCCAATAGGGGTTGCATTTATCTACAGTGATGCTATACTGTAAAGACAATAAGGGCTAACATATACCAAGAGGAGGGCAATATGCCAAACTGGTGCAACAACAACATTTCAATTTCAGGTCCGGTCGAGACCATTCGTCAACTATGGGAAGATGCTAACCGGGAGGATGGCGGGCTTCTTTCAGCAATGGTTCCTAGTCCAAAAGAACTGAACGATACTACTTCTCCTAGTGCTGACTCAGACGAGCGTCGAGCAGAACTAGTTGAGAAGTATGGCAACGACAACTGGTATGACTGGAATGTCAGCAACTGGGGAACCAAGTGGGATGTCTCCACAGAAGGACTAGAGTTTACAGACAACGGTGACGGCACAGCAATGATCGAAGGATGGTTTGACTCAGCATGGGCTCCTCCAATCGGTGCATATGAGAAGTTCTGCGACGACATGGACAACTGCGACCTTGAGGCAAGTTATCACGAAGGTGGTATGGACTTTGGCGGCTTTTGGAGTTCAGAGAACGGTGACGAGTATATGGACGGTCTCTATGAAGAATACAAACTGCCTGAGGATCAGCAGAGTGACCTGTTCAAACGAATAGACGAAGAGTATAATCTCTCAGAGAGCTATGACATGTGGGATGAAGAGGAGACTTACGAATGACACATACCTTTTTTGAGAAGAACTCAAACTATATTGTTGAAGAACAGTTTGATAATGATCAATTTATTGTTGAAATCTCGTGGGCTCCGGACACTACCCAATTGGAATTGGTATTTGACCCATCTATGGAATATTTCGAAGAACTCCAAGAAAATATCCGCGAAGGGGTTTGGGAGCATTTCATTCTAAAGGTTGCTGCCTACTACGATGGGAGAGAAATGGCAGCTGACTACCTAGGATCAATTGTCCACGAAAATCCTGCTGACTGGATCCGTGAAGATGAAGACGGACAGGTAGACGATATGGTTCGAAAGGTTGTAGATGAAGCACGAGGCGAAGCTCTACGAATGCTAGACATCCTCAAAGAAGATTTTCTTTCTTAGCCAAAATAGGTTGACCTTGCTGTGGTTTGAGGCTATACTGTAAGAGTAAGTTAAACAAAGGAGGGCTCCATGTTAGCATATTGTGATAAGATTGCAGACACAATCCAGCGATCAATCAAAGTGGCTGTGGCACTAGACACAGATAAAATCATTGCAGATGTAGGCAATATCAAAATGGATCTGCATCCAACCAAAGGATACTTCCTTTCTACTAAAAAGACAATTTCCGTAACAGACTGTAATGGCAAAGCCTATATGGTCACAATCGAAGAGGTGTAAAATGAACGAACTGTTAGAAATGATCGAAGATCTTGAGATGCTTGAAGTGCTCAACGACGGCGGCGGCAAGGATGCTCACATCGAATTCTTGCTCAAAAAGTATCGCACCCGTTTTGAAGATGCAGAGCGTGATATGGCTCGCCAAGCAGAGTTTGAGTTCTATGGCTCTTAAATATATTGATCCTTGGCACGACGGCATCCATCCTTTGCGTAGAGAATTGGGTGGAGAGCTCCCTCGAGAAATGAGCAAGCGAGTGGTAGAAGCACTCGACACAGGCGATGCAGATGACATCACCACAGAAGAACTCGAAGCCTTTGAAGATTATATGTATGATCATATCGTAGGCATGAAGCAGACACACGAAGGGGTTACCACCCTGCAATAAATATCAAGGAGGCCATATGCAAAGGAATTTTAGAACATGGGTCACTGACAAGTGGTACGAACACCGAGACGAAGTGATAACATGGACAAGACACCCAGTTGATTATGATTTTTCTACCTATTTCCAAAAAAATCGGTGGACCCTCAAAAGATGGTATCAGCAGGAGTTGATCGAACTCTATGCCCAAGAGAATGCCAAAGAAATCCAAAAAGAAATCAAACGAAGCATCAAAAAAGGCAATCTTTGAAGCCAAATCAGGTTGACCTTTTGTGCATATGAGGTTATACTGTATAAACAATGAGGCAATAGACAACAAGAGGTGCAAAATGTCTAATCCAGTTCAAAAAACAGTAGAAGCAATCTACTCAATGAGCAACGACGAACTCAATCAAATAGTTGAAGCAATCAAATTGCGTAGGCAATATATCTCTCGCCAGGCGGTGCGTAACTTCACAAAGGGCGACATGGTCCAGTTTACTTCCAGTCGAACTGGCGGTAAGATCAATGCCACTGTTGAAAAAGTCAATCGCAAGTATATTGTGGTCCAAGCCCACATTGGCGGTGACAAATGGCGAGTACCAGCAACCATGCTCAAACACCTAAGTGAGATTGCATAATGGGTCCTTGGAGCGAACAACGACAACTCGAACGGCTAGACGCCGTTCGAAGTGTTCTGCAACAGAATGATCTTTCAGAGTGGGCTCGCAACTATTGGGGAATGGTGTTTGACAACATCGCTCGCACAGAAGATAGATACAATGCCAGGGTGGTGTCCACATTTCAAAATCTAAGCCGCAAAGGATGGATAGACTATGAGTAAAACAGGAAATTGGGTGTTGGGTATGCAAGAAGATGCAGCCTGGATGAGTCGAGATGTTTTCATCCGAGTGCATGGACTGACCAATGTAAACATCTGGGATCGTGAGCAACAACACCAAGACGGTGACTATGAGCCCGAACCCGAGGAGATGGGATACTATGGGGCGTAAATTTGTCAAGCGATATCTCAAGCCAAACACCTTTGATCCAAAACACAGCCTTTTCAATGGACTGGTTTGGCGAGTCCCTTCAAGCAGAGGAGGCAGTGACTATTCCGTCACATTGGATGACCGTGGATTTGAATGTGATTGCCCAGGCTTTGGGTTTCACGGATATTGTAAGCATTCTAAGTCAGTTTTGAAACGAGTAGAGGAGGCAATAGATGGACGAGTTCCCCAATACAAATGGGTATAGTTTTTCGTGGACACAACCCTATAACGTCAGCATGAACCCTTTTTATTCTGCACCCGGTGTAGAAACGGAAATGGCACGACTAGAACAGGTTGATCGTTGGGTAGATGCAATGTTCGCTTATCCTGATGCAGAAGAGGTACTGAATAAAACGAGGAGGCGCACATGAGATTTGTTCTAGGCATAGGCATAGGCTTGG
>Ga0255768_10005617_pt1 | contig 12035 bp, 15 predicted proteins | sample 071ome_33_FD_179983 | JGI IMG/M metagenome (GOLD analysis project Ga0255768, IMG submission 179983) | Coastal salt marsh microbial communities from the Groves Creek Marsh, Skidaway Island, Georgia - 071412AT metaG (version 2) | ecosystem: Environmental > Aquatic > Marine > Intertidal zone >...
CTCCCATGGACAAAAACAGTGGTTAGAAATCGGAATGCTGCTACTGCAAGAGCCTGAAGTGCTATTGGTAGATGAGCCCGCTGCGGGTATGACGGACGAAGAGACGTTCAAGACGGCTGATCTGTTAAGAGACGTGGCTCAAAGCCGTTCGGTCATCGTAGTTGAACATGACATGGAGTTTGTGAAGGCACTGGATTGTAAAGTGACGGTACTCCATGAAGGGTCTGTATTGTCGGAAGGGCCATTGGATGTCGTCCAACAGGATGAACAAGTGATCGAAGTATATCTCGGCCGATAGCAGTCGATGCAAAGCTACTTACGTTGCCAGTGCTGTGTTAAAAATGATCTCAAAGTGCTCATTTATAAATTATAAACTCCGCTTTCTCGATCATTTTTGCCTTGCACTGACTTCCTCAGAAACGCTTTTCAGACGACTGCCAAGTTGAATGAATTTATAAATAACGGAATAACGCTATGTTAAACGTTGATAATATCGATATTTTTTACGGTGCCAGTCAGGCTTTGAAGAAAGTCTCCCTAACAGCAGAAACCGGCAAAGTAACTACTGTACTTGGCCGTAATGGCGTGGGGAAAACCACGCTGCTGAAATCCATCACCGGTCATCTATCGCCTCAAGCAGGCGACATCACATGGGATGGAAAAACACTGAACAAGATCGCAGCCGCGGATCGAGCGCATATGGGTATCGCATCCGTGCCGCAAGGCCGTGAGATTTTCCCCCAGCTTACAATTCTGGAAAACCTACAAACTGGCTATGCCTGTTTACCTCGCTCCGAGCGTTACATTCCCGATCACATCTTTGAGCTCTTCCCGGTACTTAAAGACATGATCAAACGCCGTGGCGGTGATTTATCCGGTGGTCAGCAACAACAATTAGCCATCGCTCGAGCCTTGATTACTCGCCCTAAGTTGTTGGTGCTTGATGAGCCAACCGAAGGCATTCAGCCTTCAATCATCAAGGACATCCAGCGCGTCATCGCTATGCTGCGTGATCAAGGTGAAATGGCCATTGTGCTGGTTGAACAGTATCTGGATTTCGCCAAAGAACTGGCCGATGACTATCTGGTGATGGATCGTGGTGAAGTGGTGTTGTCCGGTAAAGGCGCCGATATGAACGAAGAAGAAGTACGCTCGTTTATGATGGTTTGATAACGATGAAGGGAATAAGAGACCTAGTTTCTAATTCCCTTCCTCTTCTGTAAAAAGCTAAAGAACATTGAGAAGAATGTTATCGAAAACATAAACATAGAAAAATTCTCCCGATAATCCAATTGGCTACAGTGCTCAATCCAAAAACGAACACAAGGTTCGAAAATTCCAGCAAAATAGAATAAAGACAAACAAAACGACAGTATCAGAATCCAGCGCTCAAAGAAGTTCACTTCTACCCTACCCAATTCTCAAGCATTAACCCTTCAACCCTCTCAAATCATAAGAATACAGCCAACTATTCATATCTATCTCAGCGGCATTTGAAACCCTAACTATGGTAACTACGTCTTCAAGCTCCTTTATCCCCTCAAATTCAACTTGAAAGTAAATTTTCTTACCTCCTGCTAATTCTGCCTGAATCACTTTGACTATCTTAAATGTTCGATTAGGCGGAATTTCCAACGTCCAATTTAAATGCCTATTTCTAAGCCCTGGATAATGCAGCAATCTAGCATATTCAACATTATTACCATTAACTACGTCATCTATAGACGTTAGCTCATCAAAAGACTGAACTAGCATCGTCCTATTAGTTTCAAAACTCTTTCCAAGTAGAAAAGAATAATCACTCATGTAACTAACATCTGAAAATTCTTTCACGTAATAACAAGAGGCCAATAAAGACATCAAACACACTAATACGAGCCTTCGAAGCATAAGAATCCCTAACCTACCCTAGCAATTTTTGGCGCTTCTTGAAGAAGATACTTAATATCACCCAAAGAGTAAGTGATATTAAACCCTTATTAAGGGTCTGTAGTTCTTTATTTTCTTCAATTACCAAACTGCTATATTCTGGAAATAAAGCAGATAAAACAAAGTAGCTACCCAAAATAAGAAGAACTAAAAGAATGGTATTCTCAACATTCTTTACCATCAAACTGCCACCCAATTCTCTAGCATTAGTCCTTCAACCCGATCAAATTCTTTCAGGTTATTCGTTACCAGCGTTAAACCTTCGCTTCGAGCATGGCCAGCAATATGAAGATCATTCACGCCAATCGGTGTGCCTTGTTTTTCTAGATGTGCTCGAATGTCGCCATAGTGCCCAGCCGCCTTATTGCCATATTCCAAAACTTCTAGCCGGGAAATAAAGTCTTCTACCTGACGATGATTATGCTCAGGTCGGCTGCTCTTCTCTGCACCATGTAATAATTCCGCTAAAGTAATGGAAGAAATACACATCTGACTGGCGTGAAGGTTAAAGGTCTTTAACACTTCGACTGGACGTCTTTTTATTACATAAATCACTATGTTGGTATCCAACATATATTTAATCATCGAAGGACTCCCTGTCCTTTTGGAACTGATCTGCTCGCTCTACCATAAAGTCTTCAGAAACGGCTTCTTCAGCCAGAAAAAAGCTATCCCAGCTATTTTCAACAGGAGACAGAATCCTGTCTTTTCCTACTTTGCGAACAGTAACTTTCTTTACTTCTTCAGGAAACCGCTGATCAGCAGGCAAACGTACCGCCTGAGATCGATTATTGATAAATACTGAACCTTGAGACATAGTCAGCCTCCCAATTAACTGCCATATACAAAGAGTATATAGCATTAAAAAGATTCTACCAGCGTCTAAAAATCCTCATACGCCTTCACGGAAGTCGCGGTCATCGAATAACTCGAAGCGCCCAGCCCATTATCGAAGCTTTCGATTTTCAGCACGCCTTCTATCACGAAGGGATACCAGATGCCTTCCACATCAGCACCTTTCGGAAACTTAATGTGAATCAACTGATTTGGCGGTGGTGGCGGCACATGAATACAAGCACCCATATACGGTGCTAGAAAGAATTCCGTTAAATAACCTCGGTTGTCCGTTTCCAGCGGAACCAGGTAACCCGCAATTTGAATGTGTTTGTTCTCATAAGTATCTACAACCCGACTGGAGAACATCACTTCAGGTAACGCGCTCTTATCAAAAGGATTGTCATGACTGATTTCAGGCATGTTTTCCATCGCATCGATGTCTTCCTGAGGCATCAGGTCTAACCACTGTACTTCAACCGGGTTTGCGGCCCATAGATTGAATGAAAACATCAGGGTCAGGACACATGAAATAATTCTGGATTTATAACTCATCATAAAATGCCGTATTAGGTACGAATGGTAAGACCATCAATCAAACTGTTTTTATAGGCGCGCCAACCGGGAATCAAACTCATCACTACGGCCGCAAGCACGATGGACAATACCATGATTCCCTCTTTAATGCTTGGAGCGCCAATGGATAAATTAATTCCAAACCAATCCACAAAATAAGGCGATAAGCCGTACATTCCCAGATATAAGCCAAGCCAACCGAGTAATCCACCCAGCAGCGCAACAAGGAGAGCCTCGTTCGACAATAAGAAGAAGATATGCAACGGTCGTGCGCCAACGGCTCTTAAGATCGCTATCTCTCGACGGCGTTCCTGCAACGATGACAGCATGGTAATCATCATGCCGAGTAAAGTACTGAACACCACCAAGGCAGAGACCACCAGCAAGGACTTTTCAGCCACGCCAATTAACTGCCACAACTCCTGAAGTGTCAGAGCAGGCAAGATGGCCAGTAACGGTTCTTCACGATACTGATTGATTGCCCGCTGCAATTTAAACGCGGCCATTCGGGAATTTAAACCAATAAACGCAGCGGTAATGGTTTCGGGGTTAAGCTGCTTATCTGCAAAATCTGCATGCGTTAATTTCATGCTCTTCGCATTTGGCGAGCCACTTTGCCAGCCCACATGAATGGCTTCAATCCCGGCCAGAGAGACAAACAAGCTTCGATCTGAGGGCGTGCCCGTCGGCGCTAAAATTCCGACGACCTTAAAAGGCAAATTATCGTGTTTTATAAAGCTGACCGCACCAGCGCCATGGGCAATCACAATGTCATCATTTAATTGATAACCCAAACTTTGAGCGACTTCGGCCCCCAAAACCACATCAAACAAGGCATCGAAGGGCTTACCCTGCGCAAACGCCAAGGATTGTTTATTTCCATATTTAATGTATTTGAAATAGTCCGGAATCGTGCCTAACACCCGAAAACCTTTATGGGAATCACCCAACGAAATAGGAACGGACCAAGCCACCGAACGGCTTCCGGCAATGTCCTGATAGCTTTGCCAACTGATGTTGTTGGTGGCATTGCCAATGCGGAATACGCTGTAAAGCAATAAATTCACTGGCCCTGAACGCGCACCGACGATCAAATCTGTATCTGAAAGCGTCGATATAAAGCTTTGTCGCGTTTCAGTTCTGACCTTTTCCACACCGAGAAGAAGAAACACCCCGAGGGCAAAAGACAGGATGGTTAACAAGGTCGTGGCTTTTCGATTGGTGAGGCTTTTCCAGCTTAGCGTCCATAAATTCATATTAGCCGCCTTCCCCTTCAGATCGAATCCCCGTTTTGGACCAGCTCGCCAGTTCAGTAATGTCTAACTCACGGTCAAATAAAGGGGCCAAAGTACGATCATGACTAACAAACAACAGACTTGCATTGTGGTTATGACATTGGCTGAACAGCAAATCCAAATAGGTATCTCGCGTATCTTGATCCAAGGCTGACGTCGGTTCGTCAGCAATGATCAGCTGTGGCTTACCTGCCAGAGCACGTGCCGCCGCAACCCGTTGCTGCTGGCCAATACTGAGTTGAGTCACCTGACTGTTGGCTAATTGCACATCAATGCCCAATTCACTCAACATCTTCAAAGCGTCAGACTTTGCTACTTTACGCTGTGTTGAGAATTGGCCGGTAAGTAATACATTTTCAAGCGCTGAAAGATAGGGGATTAAATTAAACTGCTGAAAGATCAATCCCAAGTGTTCGGCACGAAATCGATCTCTTTGTTTTGGTTTCATCTGCGAGAGTTCTTCACCCAACACTTTCAAGGAACCAGACTTCACCTCAGTCACACCGCCAATCAGACTCAATAGCGTAGACTTACCCGAGCCACTGGCGCCCTTTAAAAAAAGTCGCTCACCTCGTCCGAGGTCAAGTTGAGAAACGGAGAAAACAGGCGAATCACTTGCCCATTGAAAGGTTAAATCAGAGATTTCCAGTACCGAGTCAAACATGAAAAACCATTGCTTTTGATCGCTTAAACACAAGAAGGCAGGACATTAGTCCTGCCTTATGACAATGATGTGACAATACCAGTTCTTTGATCAATGAATCAAAGGAAGCGCTATCGCACGTTCATTTTAGCCTGTTTTGAAGTCAACTCGGCTTTCTTAACGGCACTCTCACCGAACCAGCTTGCTTCAACTTCTGTCAGTGTGGGGGCATTCTCAAACAAAGTGACCTTCAGTTCACTCAGTTCTGCCGGGTTAGCACACTCAAAATGATAGGTCAGTTCAAATTCACTGTGCGTTTCTGAATGACCGTGCGCTTCGTGATCATGTTCATCATGCTTGTCATGATCATGGTGGTCATCGTGGGCGTGTTCTTCGTGATCATGGTGATCATGTTTTTCATGACCGTGGACCTCATGATGATCCTTGTGTTTATCGTGATCATACTCATCGTGATGGTCTTTGTGGTCGTCATGACCATGCTCTTCATGATAATCAAGACCTGCCAGTAACGCACTTTCTACGTTAGCTGACTCAACTGAACATCCTGCAGCCTCATTAAATGAAACTGCATTTTTGCCTTGCTTTAAAAGATCACGCATCTGCTCAACTTTTTCTTTTTGAGCATGGGTTTCAGGTTGATGTTCGAAGCCAACCAAATCCATAGCAGGGATCTCAAAAGACACTTCCACTTCTTTGCCTTCTTGAGCTACGTTCAGAATTGCGTGTCCATGCACATGCGCATCATGCTGACGACTTTCACCATACGCAGTTGATGTCAGCAAAGTGCTAGCACCAGCTAATGCAACGCCTGCTAATGTTACGCGAGAACACGCTGTAGATAATTTAGAAGCTTGGATAGCAGCCCATAGATTCATTACTTGATCTCTCCATAAAAATTTTCATACGTTATAACATAACAAAGCCATTCAAGACAGCATACAGTCCGGAATCAACTCAGCCAAGTCTGTTATTCGATGGAGAAATTATTCAGTTCATTCAGATCTAACGAGAAAGGGAGTACAAGATCATCAAGCCCATAAGATGATAATGCGTTGGCCCAAACCAGATTGCTTGGTAAGGAAGCGATGTAAGCATTTAATGCGGGCTCATAATCTGCATAATGTGGAGTTATTAAGATATGCCGACTGTAGGCATCCTGAGGTGTTGACGCCTGATAGAAATCGATATCAGCAAAGCCTGGTAACACATAATTAAAGACGGTTTGAGTAATGAGTACTGCATCTACCTTACCGTCCACCAGCTTTTCCAGATTGATACGATCACTGTTGGTATTAATACGTTCTATTTTCCCTTGAGAGACCAGTTGATCAACACCGTGATAATAAAAGCCTTCAATACCCGCCACCTTCTTTGAGATCAGGGATTCAGGTGTCGAATATTCAACAGGAGACTTCGTAAGCGAAACCACCGCTTCATTGTCCCAATAGATAGGCTGAGTCGCGGAGAAATAAGGTTCGTTGAAGAGTCGTTTAAACCACAACTCATTAGCCCAGAGCACCATCCCTTGCTGCCTCTCTTTAAGCAAGGCATTTAACTCGGCACGGGTCACCGGATGAAGTTCAAATTGAACATTCAGTTCCGGGTAATTTTTCGTAAAAAACTGATTGAGTTGCTCCATAAAGGTCAGGGCAAAGCCTGCGTGATTCTCACCCGACTGGAAATAAAAGGGCGCCCAATTATGGTATTGGTAAACTGGCACTATAGTCAGCTGACTATTTTGAGGCTTTGAATGAGTGACTGTACTGCCTGATACCAGATGCTGCGCATAAACCAAAGAAGGAAACAGCAAGCCCACCGCACATATTCCTAACAATACTCTCAATTTTAAAAGCGCGTTTATTTTTAAAAGCACGCTGGCTTTGAAAAATACGCTTACTCTCAAAAGTGCTTTTGCTTTCAAAAAGGCTCTATCACCGAGAAACAACTTCACCCAAACGCTCCGTCTTTAGAGTCTTAATTGACCGACAAATAGGTAGGCACGTTTTAAGTCTAGTTTATGTTTATAAGATGGAAATAATTTCTGCGTGAGTGTTGTTGCCAGGCAATGTTAATTCATCGCCTACATACAAACCGATCATTTGCTGTGAAATTGGGGCATCAGGCGTGACGACTTGAACCGCCCTGTTCTCCAGAATAAATTCCAACCCTCCTGCCGAAGGCCCAAGAAAGAGTTGACGCTCTTCGCCCGATGGGTAAAGCAAAGTGACAAGCGCGGTTAAGCGAATCTCATCGTCATCTGAAAAAGCAGTCAAGGTAAGTTTACGATAGGTTTGAAGCGTGTCTTGTATTTCCAATACCCGCTGAGATTGTCCGTGGGCAAGATAAGAAGCTTCCAATCCAACGGTATCGTATTGGGTTTCCGGCTGACTCTGTTCATGAGTAGCCAGGTCACGTGCTTCATTGGCAGCTTTTATGGCCAGTGCAAGCTGACTTTCAAGTGCTTGGATAATAGCGAGGCGAATCAAATCTTTGTTCATCGCCCCACTATATCAAAAAGCGCCTGAGGATTGGCTATTCCTAACTATTTCTCTCTATTTTTCAACGAAAGCTCGTTCAATAACGTAGTGACCTAATTCTCCCCCGCGCGTTTCCTTAAAACCACGGCGATCAAGAATGCCCGTTAACTCATCTAACATGGCCGGACTGCCACACAACATAAAACGATCGTGTTCGGGATCAATCTCTGGCAAACCAAGATCTTCAAATATTTTTCCATCCTCGATCAAATCCGTTAAACGGCCCTGATTCCTGAACGCTTCACGCGTCACGGTTGGGTAGTACTTCAATTTCGAACGAACGTCTTCACCAAAGAACTCATTATTAGGCAATTCATTTTCGATCATATCTTGATAAGCCAACTCAGATACCTGCCGAACACCGTGAGTCAGAATGACATTATCAAACTGATCATAGATTTCATGATCTTTTATGATGCTCAGAAAAGGCGCTAACCCCGTACCAGTACTTAACAACCATAGATTCCGACCCGGTAACAGGTTGTCAGTGATCAAGGTGCCAACCGGCTTAGTGCCCACAAGAATTTCATCACCCACTTTTAAATTCTGTAGACGAGATGTTAAAGGACCATCCTGTACCTTAATGCTGAAGAATTCCATTTGCTCTTCGTAATTGGCACTAGCAATGCTGTAAGCGCGCAACAATGGCTTATCTTCTACTTCAAGACCAATCATGGTGAAAAAGCCATTTTTAAAACGCATACCCTGATCACGGGTTGTTTTAAAACTGAATAACGTGTCATTCCAATGATGAACGTCTGTCACCGTTTCACGAATTAGCTTGCTCATTCATCTGCTCCGTATGCTCTATGATTTAACGATTGGCCTTGCCTTAACTCTGTTTTTCACTGTATGCTCCAACCTTAAATCTGTAAAACAGATAATTTTTATTTTATATATCGGATTTACAAATAATGCGTTATACCTTTCGTCAACTTGAAGTATTCCTTGCTGCAGCGAACTTTCAGAACATTACCAAGGCAGCCGACAGCCTTTCTATGTCTCAGTCGGCTGCAAGCAGTGCGCTTAAAGATATCGAATCACAGTTTGACCTTCCCTTATTCGATAGAATAGGTAAACGATTACAGCTTAATGAGCAGGGCCGATTAATTCGTCCGAAAGCAGAGCAATTACTTGAACAAGCGAAAGAATTAGAACGCATCATGGCCCAACATAAGGATGCAGGGCATTTGAAAGTAGGAGCCACGCTGACCATCGGAAATTATCTGGCTGTGTCGACCATGGCTGAAATGATGCTGGAGCAGCCAGACGCAGAAGTGAGTCTATCAGTAGCCAACACCTCTGAGATTGGACAGAAAGTACGAAACTTTGAAATTGATATCGGTTTAATCGAAGGAGAATTACAACATCAAGATCTGGACGTCATTCCATGGCGCGACGACGAATTGGTGGTGTTTTGTTCGCCGGAACATCCCTATGCCGATGAACTGCAACTGTCCGACCGGCAGCTTCGCGATGCCGAATGGATTCTTCGTGAAAGTGGTTCAGGCACACGACAGGCCTTTGATCGAGCGCTCCATGGTGTGTTGTCAGAGATTAACGTTAAGCTCGAACTGCAACACACTGAAGCTATTAAACGAGCCGTGACGGCCAATTTGGGTATTGGCTGTTTATCGAGAGTTGCACTGGAGGACTCTTTCAAACGAGGAAGCCTGGTACCGTTACCCGTACCTCATCGAGATTTCAGCCGTAAATTTTATTTTGTAATCCATAAACAAAAATACCGCAGCGCGGGCATTGAACGCTGGATGGAGCTGTGCCTAAAATCCCCTTAAGAGCGTCCAGACACAAACAACACCCAAGGAACCCCGTTATGAAGGGTTAATCTCTCACAACATAATTGGATGCACCGCCTTGGCGCACATAGCTACTGTGCTTTACTGAAAAGATCAGGAGCACAAAGATAAGGGATGGCATGAAGAAGTCACTGGTCATTAGTTCATCGTTCACTGCACTACTGGGAGTTTTTGTCTGGTTCAGTTTTTTTCAGTCAAAAGCCATTGCCAATAAACCCGTTCCTCAAAACCTTTATGGACAAATAACGCCGTTTAAACTCCCAGACGTTCCACTTCAAACACAACATCAAGATAAGAGCGACTGGCTTACTCTGTCGGATAAACCCTTATTCATAACCACCGGCTTCACCAATTGCCCCCATGTGTGTCCAATGACCATGGCCTTTTATCAACAGCTAAAAGGGTCGGTAGGCGACAAAGCCAATCTAGCGTTAATAACAATTGACCCAAACAATGACACGCAAGAAGTATTAAACGAGTATTTGTCACGCTACGGCGAAAATTTCATTGGCATTCGAGTAGATGAACAACAGCACCTTGATCAAATTCTGCTGTCATTGAAACAAAGTTATACACTCAGTAAACACAGTGAATATCTAGAGCATCAAAGCTATATTTATCTACTGCATCCAAAGCTGGAGGGTCTATTGGTTTATACCGATTCGTCACCTGATCCAAAGCAGATCAGCAACGATCTAGAAACTCTAGGAAACCTATGAATAAGTCTCACCAAGATTATCAATTACAAACTAGTTCAACTGGAATCGACTCATTTGCTCATTAAGTTGCTTCGCCACCTGAGACAAGCTTTTAGCCTGCGCATGCACCTCACCCGCCACATTGGCAGTATTGGAAGCCGCTGATGCAATGTTCTGAACGCTTTCAAAAACGTTCTCCGTGCTTTCAGCCTGGCTTTGCGCTTCCTGCTCAATTATTTGATTACTGCCGGCCAATTCAGTGACTGACTCAGCAATTTTCTTAAAGGAATCCTGCGCAAGATCGGCATGCCCTACCGATGATTCAACGTGTTCCGCACTGGTGTTCATGCCTTCAACAACTCGATTGGTTAAATCCGAGAACTTAGCCAAAATATCACCGATTTTATCGGTCGCTTCATGGGTTTTGCTGGCAAGGCTACGCACTTCATCTGCAACTACCGCAAAGCCTCGGCCTTGTTCACCGGCACGTGCCGCTTCAATTGCAGCATTCAATGCCAGCAAGTTGGTTTGTTCCGAAATACTTCGAATAACCTCAACAAAACCACTGATGCTGTTACTGTCTTCTGCCAGCTTATTAATTTGAGCTGAGTTATGCTGGAAGTCACCGGCCACCACCTTGGTCGTGGAAATCACCTCTTCAATGGAAGACCGTCCCTCTAATAAAACCTCTTCCGCCCTTCCCGACGTGCCTTTTGCCTGATGAGCACTGTCTAATACCTGACTGGAAGATAATTTAAGGGACTCCATTTCGGTCATTACACACGAACTGTTTTCTTGCTGGCGAAGCATGGTCGAACAAGCGATCTCAGTTTGTTGAATAAACTCATCCGCCACCTGATTTACTTGAGCACTGACTTTCTGCACATCCGACACAATAGTAAACAGAGTCTCTTGCATGTAATTGAAGCTAGCCGCCATCTGGCCGATTTCATCCTTGCAATCCTCTGGTACCCGAACATTCAGATCGCCACTTTTAGCAGACTGTCGCATGGCTTTCTTCAGAATAGAAACATGACGATGCACAAATGAAATCAGAATCTGTGATGATCCAAGCACCAGGCACATCAGCACAAACACCCAAATGGCATAACCCATTGCCTGTTCGGAGAAATATGTCCAATATTCCGCCGAACCAAAACTGCCCTCAGGAGACACCTGCTCGAAACTTTTCGTAATGGCATACATGGAAAGCACACACATTCCCACAAAGGAAAAGCCATTCACCATCCAAAACTTAAATCTCAGCGGCATATCTAAAACAGTTCGGTACATATCAAAAAGCTCTTTGGTTCAATCACTCAATTAATTCGTATTTTATTTGGCAACCTATTATTCATCGGCCAGATCAGCATGAGCTTAAGCCTTATCCCTACTTCAATGTCTTTTAAACACGTTAAACAGCCATAGAAGTGTCTTGATCCGTATCAAAACATAAGAATTCTAATTAATTATAGTTACCATTCATCGCAGAAAAGAATAATGCGTTTGATAATATTTATCATTTGCAATACTATCCTCTTTATAGATTCACATCTGCCTTTCAGTTTGAGGTTTAACACAATGTTTGTATGTCTTTGCAATCAAGTAACCACACACGATATTGAACAAGTAATGGCCGAAGGCAACTTGTCGTTTGAAGAAGTTCAGCAAGAGCTAGGTGTTGC
>Ga0255768_10005618_pt1 | contig 12035 bp, 19 predicted proteins | sample 071ome_33_FD_179983 | JGI IMG/M metagenome (GOLD analysis project Ga0255768, IMG submission 179983) | Coastal salt marsh microbial communities from the Groves Creek Marsh, Skidaway Island, Georgia - 071412AT metaG (version 2) | ecosystem: Environmental > Aquatic > Marine > Intertidal zone >...
ATGATTTTTTTTTTGGCAGGTAATACGGACAAGGACACTGTCTATCAAGATTCAACATTGATTTCATTGTGAGAGGTTTGTTCATTCTAATCTTGTAGGTTTGAAATTTGGCATATTTCAACAGTTGAAATCCTTTGTATGTGAGTTGAAATCTTGCATCTTCTCTCACAAATGATCTAAACACAAGTTTTTTAATTTTGTCTATGGTGAAATCAAGGTCACACTGTGTTTTCAAAAGTTCAGCAAGTTTTGATTTAGTTAGTTTCATCAGTCATCAATTTACCTTGCTTTAGTTCATACACTTTGAATTCGCTTGTTTTGAACATTGCATTTAATTTTTGGGCCAAGTTATGGGCATGACCTGGGTTTGAAAAAGATACTTTTTTGTATTTTGGTCCAGGATAGTTGGAAATAATCGATGATGATTTGAGGTTAATGGGTTTACCTTCGTAAAACACTGCATAGATGGCTGAGGCATCAAGCACTTCTTCCATCTTGTAGCTCTTTTTGTTGGTAAACTGCAAGAGGGTCTTTGGTTTAGGACGCGACATTTTTGACAACTCCTCTTATATTTTTTTGTAAAGCACGAGCAGCTCGTATTTTAGCAATAGTCTCTGCAGAATGTTTACATCCTGTCCTTAAATTTTTTTGCTTTGCTCGTTTTTCACGGATGATTTTTTTAGTCTCTTCTGTGTGCCTAAACTTTTTGGACTTTTCACTGATTATTTTTCTTCCTTCATCAGTGATGCCTGTGTCTCCACCCATTAACCCATCTTCAATTTTTATGTTAGCATAGTCTTTGCTTTCAACAATGTTATGTTTTTTAGAATATGCTGTTGCAAATTTTGTGAGTTTTTGTTTGTTGGTGAAAGGTTTAGTCCAAAGAGTGGTTACATCATTTCCATGTTTTTCTAAATGTCTTGTCCAATACACACCTGATCCCTTGTAGGTGTGAGGATTTAGCACAGTTTTGCCAAAGTATTTTAAACCTGTTTGGTTGTGCTGTTTTAGATATAGAAATGTTGTAATACTCATTATGTGAGTATTTATCTAGTTTTTATTAGTTGAAGTGCTCTTTAAGATGTTGATAAGTGCCTATGTATTGATCATCCAAAAAAACTTGTGGAACAGTCTTTGCTGTGGGTATTGCTTCTAACAGTTGTTCGCGTGTCCAACCATTACCTATGTTTCTTTCTTCAAATTCAATACCTTTTTGATTCAGTAATGTTTTGGCCATGTCACAAAAAGGACATCCTGGCTTGGTCCATACTATGTTCATTTAAAATCTCCTCCGTCCATACTTATATCTGACGAAGATTCTGTGCGTCTACTTGATATTTCTGCATAGTGTATTAACAAGGTAGTGAGAGCATTACGCACTCGCTTAGCATGTTCTATGTCAATTTTGACTTCACGTTGGCGGGCATTGTCGGCTTTATTAATTGATTCGATAAAATTTTTTAAATGGAGTGTATCATCTATTTTTGTTGACATTTGAAAAAGCCTGACGTTGCTCCATTACTGTTTTGAATGGGCCTTGAAATTCATTTTGTGTGATTGTTGATAATTTTGGACAAAAACCTTTGACCCATCCTTTAGGGAAATGCACAATGTAATAACCTGCCGCATACATGTTGTTTGAATTTGGCGATTTTGAATACAATGGAATCTTGTGCTTGACATCAAGCACTGCATTGTGAGGTTCATGCTTGGTTGGGTATCCATATATTTCTTTTTTTGGAATTTCTGTCTTGACAGTATTTTCTTGAGACAATAAATTGTTTGAAAAAAGATTAAACTGATCATCTATTTCATTTTTAGAAAGCTGGGCAATAGATGAATCTGTACCTGTCACAACAAAGTTGTTTTCATCGTGTCTTTGAATAGTGCCAATTCTTACACCATTTTGTTCAATGATCCAAAAACGATCAGGCAGTAATTGCTTGGTCTTGATGGAATCTTGCGTTGAAAGGTTCTGCATAAAATTTAACATTGTCTCTTATCCTCACTAAATCGTGCTTGGCATAAAATTTCAACAGATGCACACCAACATTGCCAACAGTTTTTGCTTGATCTGTTGCAGTTGCTATGGTTTCTGCTATCTTAATTTTAACGTCATCTGGTTGTTTGGTCAAGTCAATTAATTGTTCATTTACAGCAAACTCGTCTTTGACTATTCTTTCTTTGCCGTTGTGATCAACCCATCTACTTAACATGAGATTGTTCCAAATAAAACCCTGATTTTTTCTGTCTTCAAATGCTTCTTTGAGTTTGTTGGTGCGTACTTTAGGAAATGCTGAAAACACATTGTCTGACGAATCGCCACGCATACATTTTTCAAACAGCAACCATTCAGGATTTGGTGGCAGTTTGGGTTCTTTGGTTTTCTTGTCTATTACCACATTGTCTTTGTCGTCAAAAAATCCTTTGGTGTTGGCAAATATGTCTGTGATACCGTTGTACTGTGATACATTTTCACTCAACAGTTGATAAAAGTCTGTGTCAGAAGATATAATCACATGACGATCATCTGGGTGTGACTGTGTCCAGCCTGCAATCAAATCGTCTGCTTCAAGTTCAGCATGCCTCAACACAGTGCAGTTGGTCTTCTCTGTAACAAATGTTTTGAATTCATCAAATGTTTGCCAGAACAGTTCATCTGCTTCTTGTTCTTGTGGAGTCATGGCATCACGAGTGACTTTTCTGTTTTGTTTGTAGGCAGGATAAAATTCTTTACGCCATGATCTGCCTTCAAAACAAAACACCACATGATCTGCTTTGAATCGTTCATAACACTTTTTCACAGAATTCATCATGATGTGCAGTGCCAATCCCAACTTGGTATCAACATCTTCACCTCTCACCACATGTCTTGCTCTGAAGAATGTGTTGGCAGAATCAATGATTAGATATGTTTTAGGAGATTTCAGTTTTGCCATCCTCTCGCTTTTCTTCTTTGACAATAGCATTGTCTGTGGCGAGTGGTGTGGCCTCATCTGCTATTGTGTTGCACAGTACAGAGAACCAATGATCGACAACTTCTTCATCTGTGTTGCCGGAAAATCCATGCTTCTTGAGATTTTCAACAAAGTGTTGATTCCAGTCAAGTTCAAAATATCCATACTTGGGATTCTTGGGATCAACATTTGTGTCTAAAACTTTGATGTAGGGTTCGCCACGTTCTGTGGCAAGATCCTTGGCAGTTTTTTCCAGTTTCTGCTGTTTGTTGAATATGTTTTTTAACTTATCAAGCATATTAATAATATAGCAACTAAACCAAAAATTGTCAACAGTCCCCATTTTGGTGTTGATTTTTGGTGATAACTCTTGTCATCTGACGGTAGTGGTTTCATAAAATTTCTCCTTGAAAATACTCTCATGTTCCTATTGCGTTTCCAAACAAATGCACGTGAACACGAGCCGCCACATTGTATCCTCTACGAAATGCTCTTCTGGCTACATCGCCTGCTGTGGCATTCTGTTCTTCTTCTCTTGCACCCACAGGCATTACCCATACAGGCCAATCCACACCAGTGTATCTTATCTTTGCAATCACTTCTTCCATTTCTTCCCACTGTTCATCCTTGTTGCCCATCACAAACTTGAGTTGTCCTCTGTTTGACAGTTCATAGTAGTCACGAATGATTTCAGGTTGAATGGCTTTGTCTGCCTTTTCACCTGCCACTGTCCACAGTTTGGGCGACACAGAGAAAAACACTTCTGTGGGTTTTTCAGCAAGGAACCATTTGAACGAATCTTTTAGTTTTTGTGTGCCATTGGTTTCAAATGTGATAGAAGCGGGCAAGTTCATCTGTTGTTCCAATTCTTCATACACACCAACAAATGCATCTTGTGATTGTGGCATCAGTGGTTCGCCACCTGTGATGCACAGATGTTGTTGTTGAAAACTTACTGGATGTTTGAACAAGCCATTTGGGTTGGAATCTGTTCTCAATACATCTACCACTTTGTTGGCCAATTCTTTGGGTGTGGCTTGGCCCATGAGATGTTTGTATTTCTTGGCCCATGTGTATGATGAATCACAGCCTTTGTCCCACACAGGCAAGTCTTCTACTCTTTTGACTTGACTGACATCATATGTTTCGTATGGCAGTTCCCATGATGTTGGATCTGTTGGATTGATCTGTCCAAAACCATTACACTGTAGATTACATAAGAAAAATCTTATCCAAGCAGTGGGCACACCTGTGTAGTGTCCTTCACCTTGGATTGAGTGAAATATTTCTGAGTAATAATATTTTTTTTCTGGTCTGTTCATTCTTTCGTGATATTTTTGTATTCTCTTTGAAAACCTTTCAATGGTTGTTTCATTTGTCATTATTATAACATGTATTTAGGTTTTTGTCTACACTTCCCAAGGGTAAACAATCCACGCAGGATCTTTGCTTTTGTCAATCTTTTCAGCCCAGTAATCCACATCAAATGCAGACGGTTCATTGTCTATTAGCACAGCATACTCTGTATAGATAGCACCACGATGATGCATGATTTCTCGAATACGTTTGAATGTGTGTCCAGTATCATTGATATCATCTACCACTAAAAATTTGTATCTGTCTATGTATCCTACTCCGTCACCATGTCCTACAGGAAAATCTGGTATCCACTCTTTGGCATGATCTCTGGTTGCAATTGTGATAGGAATCATTGGAATGTTGAGTTTGTGTGATATAATAGTTGCAGGAATACAACCACCTCTGGAGACACCGATGATGTGAGTGAAAAACTTGTCTTCTACTAGATCAGCAAGATACACACTCATCTTTTCAATCTGTTTCCACGTGTAGAACTTTTTATCTGCCATCGCCAAACACCGTGTTCACTTGATTGTGCACCTGTACAAATGTAGTACACTTGGGAATATCCTTTAATCTTTTGGCACCTATGTATGTGCAAGTAGACCTTAAACCACCCAAATAATCCGTGATAACGCCCTCTACAGCACCTTTGTAGGGAATAGACACTACTTTGCCTTCAGAACCACGATATGAGTGTCTTCCGCCATGTGTTTCCATGGCTTTGTCTGAACTCATACCATAAAAAGTAACTTTACCATCTTGCACAGTGGCTTCAGACTCATCTGTGCCTGCCAACATACCACCCAACATCACAAAGTCAGCACCGCCACCAAACGCTTTAGCAATGTCACCTGGCACTGTGCATCCGCCATCTGCTATAATGTGTCCACCAACTCCATGAGCTGCATCAGCACATTCAATAACACCTGACAGTTGAGGCATGCCAACGCCTGTCATCAATCTTGTAGTGCAAACAGATCCAGGACCAATACCACACTTGACAACATCACAACCATCGATGATTAATTCTTCAACCATTTCTGCTGTGATCACATTGCCTGCCACAATGATCTTGTCTGGATATTCGTCTCTCACTCGTTTGACAAAGTCTACAAAGTTCTGTTGATAGCCATTGGCAACGTCAATGCAAATCCAACGAATGTCTGGATATGCTAACAAAACTTTTTTCATTACATCATAGTCTGGTGCTTCTTGATTGTACTGATAGGCAGAGCCTGTGCAGATCATAACATTCTTAAGTTTTAATCCTGTTTTAACTGCTTCGTGCCATTCTTCCACTGTATAATGTTTTCTAATTGCTGTGAGCAGATTGTGTTTTTGCAGTGCCTTGGCCATAGTGAATGTGCCAACACCATCCATGTTTGCCGCAATAATTGGAACACCAGTCCACTTTTGTGTGGAGTGTTTAAAGTCAAACTCTCTTTCTAATTGGACATTTTTGCGTGACGTCAGTTGTGAACGTTTGGGTCTGAACAAGACGTCTTTGAAATCTAATTTGATATCTGATTCTATTCTCATCGTGGAGCAAACTCTTGTTGCAGTTTGATGTTGTCCATGAATTCTTTTTTTGTGGTCTGATCTTCTTGAAATGCACCTTTGAGCACAGTGGTTTGTGTCAATGATGAATGTGCTTGAATGCCTCTGTTTTCACAACAGCCATGTGTGGCTTGAATGTACACACCAACATTTTTAGATCCTGTTGCTTTCATAATTTGTTTGGCAATGTCATTGCACAGTTCTTCTTGCAGTGTGCCACGTCTTGCACACCATTGAGCAATACGAGTGTATTTAGACAAACCTATCAGTGTGTCTGCCGCAATGATGCCGATGTATGCAACACCTGTAACTGGCTGATGATGATGTGAACACACACTCTTTAGTTCCGAACGCACAACCAACATGCCATCATATCCATCTTCCACATGATTAGGAAATGCAGTGGCATTGGGCATGGGAAAGTATCTGCCCTGCATGAGTTCATTCACATACATCTTAGCCAATCTTCTGGCTGTGTCTTGTGAATTGGGATCAGTTTCTCTGTCAATCACTAATGAATCCAACACACCTTCGAACTTGTCTTTGAGTTCATCGATCAATAGTTGATGTTCTCCTTCTCGAATATGTTGTGAAATGTTATCGCCGGCCCAAAATCTTGTGCCTGTGTCTTTTAGTCTCTGTCGAATAGTGTCGGATGTGCTCATTTTTTTATTATATCTTTCATTGTGTTTGATGTCAACTTATTTTTTTATGTCCATCATTTTGAGCCAACTGCTATGAATCAAGTCCTGTACGGTATGTAAGTTACCAGCTATTGCTATTACTAATCTATCATAATCACTGTCATTGTAAACCCAATGTGAATATTGATAATTGTTAATCAACCACGCAGTTCTATCAGTGATGGGCAATTCGCCAAATCCGTTAAAATGGAAATGATTACCTTGAGGCCATTTTAATGCAACATAAATTTTATTTAGATGTGGACTAGGATTATCATCAACATGCGGAAAAAGATAGCCGCCTGCAGGAATGTTGTAAACATTTACTAAATTGATATCTTTGTCATCGAAAATACTGTTGACCCATTTTCTAATCGGATTAAGTTCATCGACTCTCCAAACAAATTGTTGACTATCCCTGTATTTTTTACAAAGACCATCTTCGTCTAATATAAATTGTTCAGTGTCTGTTTTGATAGTATCTAACCAAAGTTTCCAATCAGCAGGTCCAAATAATACACTGCCATCCCAATTTTGTGTTTGATAATTATCTTCTATGATGTTCCATTGATTTCTCCAACTTGAACATTTAGAAACAGTTTCGTTGAAGATGTCTTTGGGAATTTCTGGAACTTCCAAATCTAATGGCATAAAAGGTATACCGCAATGTAAAAATTTATCTAAATCAAATACATTTGCATGGTGCAATTCTTCAATTAACTTAGGAAATTTTTTATTAAGATCTTTTTTCATATGAATTTACTAAAAATTTAGAAATTGGCTGTACAATTTCCAACTCAAATACTCCGTTAGTATACATTTTTGTTCCTGGCTTATAATGTAAATCAGGTTTATATTTGTAAAAAAAATTATGATCATAATCTGGATAAAAAATTCCATTTAATATAATGTGTTGCAAATTGATGTCATCAACAAATATATTTTTTATTTCAATAGTAGTTTGTTTGTCTGAATCATTTACATGCACCCTATCTGTAAGTTGTATCTTTATACAATCAGCAGGAGATAAATTGCACTGTGCAACTATTTCTTGATCGCCGTTTTTGCATTGAAATTTATTAACAACATCTTGAGTAAACCTATTTGCGATAGTTATAAAAGGATTTTGATCTCCTATAATTTGATTTTTTAAACTGACTTTAATTGTATTCAATTATATACTTTCATCGATTGCTTCATACAAGTTTTTTCCGTGAAAGAACTCTGTCTGCAATTTTTTCTTTTGTCGTTGTATTTCTGTGAGGTATTTAGAATAATTTTCCATGATGTCCACAATTCTGTCCATGATTTTTTGTTTGTGCTCTTGATAGTGTTGCATGTCTCGAGTCCACACATCAGGATATTTCATGGTGTCTATGAACATTTCTGTGTATGACAGTCTGTCAGGCACCATCACCATACAGTCAAGGATGAGTCCTTCATATCCTGATATGCCCAGTGTTTCCTGTAGGTTTGCTGAAAACACCAACTTGGATTCTGCCAACAGATTGTGATATTCATATTTTTTTAATGACCGTTCTTGACACACCACAAAGTCATACTGTGGCAGTGCTTCTTTCAAGTCATAGAATATTTCTGGTTGCTTCTCAGGAGCCAAACGATGCGGAAACACAATCTGATCCTTTTTGACAGCGCCTTTGTAAGCTTCAAGTTCTGCATCAAAGTATTCCATGGGCCAACCAGTTCTCACAACCTTGTTGTCTTCAAGCCAAGCATTTTTGAATGATTTGTCCCACAGTTTGATGTGAAAGTCTGTGGCATAGAAATTGTGATCATAACAATCAAACATGGAACGTTCTGCATTTCTTACCCAAGGCACATCACCAATCAGTCTGCCTAAAAAGTCTTGCGGATCATATGATCCAGCATGCCACATGCCGCCTATGGTTATCTTGACACCCAACAGTTCTGCCATGTATTTGAGTTGTATCACTGTGGGGTTCCATGCATCTGTGTATAAAAAGTAGTCCCCATCTTTGATTTTACCTTCGCAGAACATTGTGGCAATCTGTTGCAATTGATTTGATTTGTACACATTGGTGCCGCCAAAGTTGAGGAAAGCACCTGGTGTTGTGGCTTGTGGTGTTTCACCACCTGATATTGTTGTCACTTCAGCGTGTGTGTGCTTTTGTATCTGCCATGGCAAATACTTCTTCCACTCTGCTGTGTATCTTGTTTCTACTGCTTCGATGTCAACAATGTAAATCATCCGTGTATGCTGTCCTCTGCCGCAACAGTTTCATAAGTGGTTGAAAGATATGTTAGCAATTTAGGATCCTTCACAGAAAAGCACACTTCTTCACAGCCTGCGTCTTCAAAATAAAAGTCCACACCATACTCATAACCCTTGCGACCCAAATCGTTTGACACAATGCAACCAACATCAAAGTCTGTGTAGTTGCCATTCAGTGCTCCGCCTTCTGTGTCGTAGTATCCACCACGTTCTGTGGTTTTATCAGATGCTATCACAATGGTGTGTTTAAACTTGTAAGGCCCTGGATTGCTCATTAATTGAATATGTTTCCCACTGTTTTATCAAGTTCTTGATATTCTTGATCTGTTAGTGCTTGACCTTTTTTAACTTCATAGTTGATGTCACATCCGTTTTCACCATCTTCTGAAACTTCTATTCTCACTTGTCTGCCAGGATATTTTGTTTGTATTTGATCAGCAAGTTCATCAGCAATCATTTCACATGACTTGTAGTCTAGTTCAAGTGTGCCTTGATACAGTGATTCCAACCATCTTTTGAACTGTATGAATTCAATGTCTCTGTCATCGTGGAATACTTCTATCCACACTTTGAAATGAAACATGTGTCTGTGTGGATATCCTAAAAATTTTACATCTGCCAACTTTGGATCTTCTAATGCCGCAGGATATTTGTGAATGCCTTCTCGTCTAAATGTTACCCATATTGTTTTCATAGTGTTATTTTAAACTTTTTATGCAAAATAGTCAACACAATCTCCTTGTCTTTCTAACTCGTTGGTAAAACAATGTAACCCTCCGTCCCAAAAGTCCAATGATTTTAACCCTAAGTCTATGCATTCTATTTTGTATTTTTTTAATTCATCAAACACATATTTGTTATAACCAGACATCATCACACACTGTTCATTGATAGATAGTGCATTGATACTCCACACAGTTTCTTCGGGATTGGTATGTTTGTACCATAACCATTTTTCTAAAATAAAAGGATGAAATTTTTTGTGTTTGTGACGAAATAGATCCCCCCAAACATTTGCACTGTTTATTGGTTTAGCCTCAGGTATAGTGCAATCAATCACATCCCATGAGTGCAAACAATGAGGTAAATCTTTTTTAGGAATAGCTGATAACAATAAACCCGGTCTTACAAAAAATATACTACCGTCTAAATGAGCACCAACATTGTCTATTTGATGCAATTTGACATCACTGTTGATCAACTTGAGTTGTTCATTTACAAACAATTCACCTTCTGTAGTGCCTTGATCTCCAAAGTCTGAAGTATAAAATACATCATTGCCACATCGCAGATAATTTGCTGTGTCGGTATAATCTCCATGGACAATTTTATTTTTCAACACGTGATTTAAACTTTTTGTTTTTGCATCGTTGTAAAATTTATTTTGATTTGGGAGAATTGTTGTATCGCCATAAATCATAAACCAATCTCTTGGTTGTAAAGGTGGACTGCTTCCTTGGCTTCCTCTTAGATCGAAAGTTTTGCACTGTTCAACATGGATTGATAAATTGTGCAGAGATAATTTAATTTTTTCTAAATCTTGATGAGTGTATTCTAAAACTTTTGTGAGATTGTCTTGATGATTATGATCTAATATGGTTATATCTATTTCGTCTATTGGATTTATGTTTCCAACAGCAATAGATTTTAATGGTTGAAATTCAGACCAAACATTAAAGGATTTCATCATCTCCATATTCTGACCAATTAGTAAAATGTTTGTCATCAATCATGTCTCGCACAGACCAACACCACACACCAGGATTGGTTGCTTTAAAATCTTTGTCATCAATCTTGATTACTACATTTCCCTTCATTTCCATGATGTTGTCCATTCGCAAACCATATACAACAGTGAATCTAGGATATGTTAATAATTCTGTTATGCTGTCAAATCTGTATGCTGGATTGGTATCAATGGTTACATGATAATCACGATCTAAAAAGTATTTGAGTTGTGAGGCAATTGATGAAACTTCTGTGCCATCTAACACTTTGTATGAATGGTTAGCACCAAAATAAATGTGTTTGGCTCCAGTTTTTTCTGCCTTTCTAACTACAGTAGCAGTGCGTTGTAGTCCGACCACAAACAGAGTGTGCATGCCTTCTGTGGCAGTTTTTTCTACTTCTGTGCCAACAAAAAAATTTGCACTGTCTTTGATGCCGTCTTTGTAATCACGTTTCATTTTTTTCTAACTCCTCAAGGATTTGTTTATACTTTAATTTTAATTTTTTTGCATCTAACAGTTCTGCTTTGTGAGCCCATTCTCTGATGCGTTCTCGTTGTGCTTCCATTTGTTTGACTTTTTTCTTGAGTGCCTTGAGTTCCTGCCTCACTTGTGCTTCGTCCATGTGTACAGTTGAATCATTGTAATCTACCATTTACACCTCCTCGAATAGATTGTTGAATTGTGTTGATGCATTAATTGTTTTTTTACCTGTTGCTCCTCTGGTTCCTATGATACTCATCCAGTATTTTGAATATTCTTCTATTATAGCATCTGCTACGGATCTGTCATCTGTGGCAAATATTGCTTCCACAATATCACGGAACATGATTCTATCAAATGTTTCATTGATCAACATGTTTGGAATTTTGCCTTGATCATATTGTCTATTGGCCTCCTGAACTGCGTTGATGTGCATCCAAACATTGTGTCCCATTAATATTGCATATGAAAAAGAATCCCATGATGTTTTGCCTTCTTTGCCAATTTTATTTAGATCGCCTGGAGCATATTTACAGATATCATTGGCTTGTAAACCTTCTGTGATGGGCGAATCTAAAAATGAGTCATGTTTGCCTTCTCTCACAAATGCTTCAGCAAATGCAGTGGTGTCTGTGGCTAACTTTTTATCATCAATAGATGGCACCATTCTGTACACCCATTTTGATCTGTCTTCTGTTTCTACTTGGCAATAAACTTGTCCGTTGGCTGTAGCTAGGAAAGGTGATGCACAGTCAAATGTCACTGTGAAGTTTGGATTGTGATGTTTGCGTACTGCTCGTTGAATGTCTGTGAGCAGTGTTGCCCATTCAAGTTTTGATGTACCTAAAAAGTGCATGAAGTCATGTACACCTTTTTCTAATAAGCCATCAAATCTTAATGCAACCAATCTCTTTAGCACAAGATGTATGTCACACATGTTCTGGCCTCCCATTGACCAACCATTGAAGTGTGTGTCTGGATACTGTTTGGGATCACAGAATTTTTTCATTCG
>Ga0255768_10005626_pt1 | contig 12022 bp, 6 predicted proteins | sample 071ome_33_FD_179983 | JGI IMG/M metagenome (GOLD analysis project Ga0255768, IMG submission 179983) | Coastal salt marsh microbial communities from the Groves Creek Marsh, Skidaway Island, Georgia - 071412AT metaG (version 2) | ecosystem: Environmental > Aquatic > Marine > Intertidal zone > Salt...
CTCTTGATATGATCGACCATCTCCCGAATACCTTCAGGAGAAATTACATTAGGTCGAATTAAAATGTGACTCAGTGGATTATCAATCATATTATCAGTGTTTTGTTTATTATAGCATATTATTGTGGAAGTCCGTTTGCTGCTGCTGAAGTTGCTCCAATGCCATATGCACTATATGTTAATGGTCCTTTTGTTGATGCAGTGGCAGTATCATTAGAATAATCTATACGGTCTACTATTGATTTAAATGGAGAAGGACCACCACCACCAAAGTAACCAAAATTAGAATTACCCGTTGCTCCCATATAATATCTAGTAGAACTTAATGGACCTTTGGGTGATGCTGTTGCAGTATCATTAGAATAGTCAATGCGATCTACTGTTGACCCTCTAAGTCCAGCAGCAAACCAACCATAAGAACTATTACCTGTTGCTCCCGCACCATAAGTTGCTGCACTTAATGGTCCCTTTGGTGATGCTGTTGCAGTATCATTAGAATAATCTACACGATCCACTGTTGTTTGTCCTGGAGGATTTAAACTACCTCCACCAAAGTAAGCATAGGACTGATTACCTGTTCCAGATAATCCTAATCGTGCTTGAGTTAATGGTCCTCTTACTGATGCTGTTGCGGTATCATTAGAGTAATCTATTCGATCTACTGTTGAATATACTGGACTAAAACCACCAGCAAAATATCCAAAGGAAGCATTACCTGCTGCTGCTATGTAAGATCTACCTTGACTTAATGGACCTCTTGGTAATGCTGTTGCTGTATCATTGGAATAATCAACACGATCCACAGGAGCAGGAACTCCACCAAAGTAACCATAAGAACTATTACCAGTTGCTGCTATTACCCATCTAGTAGAACTTAACGGACCTCTTACGGATGCTGTTACGGTGTCATTAGAGTAATTTATACGGTTTACTGTTGATACTGTTGGAGGAGCATTACCACCACCAAAGTAACCAAAGAGTGTTACTGGGAAGATTTGGACCGGTAAGTTTGCCACAACTGCTGGACCTGCAGCAGATGCACTATATCCACTTTCTTTAGCACTTATTCCTTTCGCATTACCAGCATTACCCCTAAGAGTACCTTTGGGTGATGCAGTCACAGTGTCATTTGAATAGTCAATACGATCTACTGTTGAATACCATTGTCCACCAACAAAATAACCATAATCATCATTACCAGTTGCTCCTCGGTATCTTGTCGTAATGGTTTGTGGTCCTCTTACTGATGCTGTTGCGGTGTCATTAGAATAATCAATACGATCTATTTTTGAACTAAGTGATGGTGCATCTCCGGCACCAACCCAACCATAGTTTGAATTTCCAATAGCATCACCATATCTAAGTGCTGTCATGGTCAAAGAACCTACTGGTGTTGTAGATGCAGTATCATTAGAAAAATCAATACGTTCTACCGCACCACTCTGCCATTTTCCAGTGATATATCCATATGATTGATTACTAACTCCCTGACAATTATCTCTATTGGTAGCTGTTGGTCCTCTTACTGATGACGTAGCAGTATCATTAGAATAATCAATACGTCTCACAGTTGTTACAGAGTATCCATTAAATACATATCCATAACTATTGTTACCAAAACCTGCTGCTCCAGCTGCCGGAGAATCCAGATTTCCTCTGACTGATGCGTATACAGTATCATTATAATAATCTATACGTTCCACTGTCGATTTAAATGGTGTGTTACTAGTATTACTACCAGCAAAATATCCATTGGTGGTATTTCCACATGTAGAATAATATGATGAAGTAGGAAGATTGGGATTATTTAATGCTCCCCTCAATAGGTTGCTTGCAGTGTCATTAGAAAAATCCATACGTTCGATGGATGTCCTATATGGGCCTTCTCCACCCCCAAAATATCCCATATTAGAAATCCCATAAGTTCCATCACTGAATCTCACTTCTACTTCCAGAGCACCAGGCCCTTTGAGTGGCATTGCGTTTGCTCTGGAACTTGTTCCTGATAAATATCCCGTGCCAGCACTCAGTGGACCCTTAGGAGATGCCGTAGCAGTATCATTAGAGTAATCTATGCGATCTACTATTGAGAATGAACCAGGATTAAAAGCATCTTTACTACCACCAAAGTAACCAAAGGAAGCATTACCTGTTGCTCCATTTCGATACCTAATAGAAGTTAATGGACCTTTTGGTGATGCTGTTGCAGTATCATTAGAATAATCAACACGGTCTACTGTTGATTTTGGTGGATTTGCTACATCAGTACCACCACCAAAATAACCAAAGTCAGCGTTACCTGTTCCTGCTAAGGCACCTACAGCAGAAGATAATGAACCTTTGCGTAATCCCGTTGCGGTATCATTAGAATAATCAACACGGGTTATGCCTGACCATACCCAACCACCAGCCCAGTAACCAAAGTCCTGATTACCTGTTGCTGCTGGATAGTAGTGAGGAGTATCAATTGGTCCTTTTACTGATGCTGTTGCAGTATCATTAGAGTAATCTATACGGTTTACTGTCGATACTGTACCAGCAGCAGCAGGATCTCTTCCACCCCCAAAGTAACCGAATGACTGATTACCTGTTGCTGCTAGTGCCCATCTAGGAGAACTTAACGGACCTCTTACGGATGCTGTTGCGGTGTCATTAGAATAATCAACACGATCTGTTGTTGATGTTTCACTAGGACCACTAAATCCACCCGCAAAGTAACCAAAGGAACCACTACCCGTTGCTGCTAGTTCATATCTAACAACACTCAATGGTCCTTTTGGAGAAGCAGTAGCAGTATCATTAGTATAATCTATACGGTCTACTGTTGAAACAATAGAGGGAGTTCGACCTCCACCAAAATAACCAAAGTCAGTTCCTTGTGGTACTACATTAGGTCTCTCGCTTGATGCTGGAAGTATTGTTCCCGTAGTAATATTATTTTCCAGTGCTCCAAATGCATTGATATTATATCCTGTTCGAGTTAGTGATCCTTTTGTTACTGCATTTGATGTATCATTAGCATATTGCAATCGTGTTACTGTAGCAACTGCTGGTGCTCCGCCACCACCCCAATATCCCTGAGTTTGATTTCCAGATGCTCCAAGAACTCTTGTTGAATGAACATTTCCTTTTGGTGTTGCCGTTGCGGTGTCACTCGCATAGTCAATACGATCAGTATTGGAAGTATTAGATCCATTATATCCAGCACCCCACCATCCATAAGAAGCATTACCAGTTGCGGCAGAACCCCACCTTGCAGTTAGCAATGGTCCTTTTGTCGTAATTGTAGTATCATTCGCATAGTCAATGCGATATAATGTTGTAATATAATCAACTCCAACAGTAGAACCGTTACCGTGATATCCATAGTCTTGAGTTCCTGTTGCAGCATGACCTCCCATCTCATCGGGCAAATTAGTTCTGGCTGATGCCGTTGCCGTATCATTGGAATAGTCAATACGGTCTACTGTTGATTGTGGACCATTACCACCAGAAATCCATGCATAATTCTTATTTCCACTTGCCTTCATAGCAAATTTTTCACCACTCAAAGGTCCTCTTATAAGCGGTGTTACTGTATCATTCGCAAGTGCTAATCTCTCAACAGTGCTATGATTCGCACTGTGAACACCTCCGGCGGAATATCCATAATCAGCATTGGCAATTGCGGCACTAGCCCGTATAGGTACAGATAAATTTGCTCTTGTAAGTGCAGTTGCTTCATCATTAGTAAAATCAACGCGATCAATTCTACTTGAATCACTTGGTGCACTACCCTGACTACCACCAACCCAATAACCATAGGGATGTGCCAGTCTAAAAGGACTCGGAGTTAACCATACATCAGGTTTAACAGACCAAACACCTGCTGCCTGCCTTTCTCTGACATCTATAAGTGCAAATATTCCTCTTTTATTAGTTACTGCCATTTTTTAAATAAGGACTCTCAGGATACTTCCAGTATTCCAGTTGCTTATACTTATTTAGAATGTATGGAGACAACACATCCTCTGGTTTCTTAGAAGTCTTCTTCACTTCTTTTCTTACATAGTGCATATCCTTAAGATACCATTGATCGTCATTTTCACGATGATTATTTTCCACATTCTTAAAGTTATGATCGTAATAATCCATCTCTAAGAAGTCATAAATCCTTCTCATTGTTTCATCTGGAGTATTCACCAAGTCATTATATTCAACCATCAGTAAGTGTCTTGTGTCATTCTTAATAAATGCTTGACTTTGAGCCCATAGTGCCTGCTCTACAATTCCATCATCACTCATCAAATACTGACAACGATTATCATCATCTACAGTGACACCTTTCTCAATCAGGTGTTGATCTATGAATGAAACTTGGTCGTCATTGCGATGCACCATTGTAATAAACGATGTCAAGATTTCTGCGATGTCTCTTACAGGGCAAATGATCTTGGGATTGGGTGTGATATAAGTTTTGATTCTTTCAATATTATTCGGCCAAGCACGGCAATGATCGATAATAATATCTTCTTCTCTTTCATAATAATAATTCTCTATAAAACTACTGATAATCTTATAAGCATTCTGTGGTTTTGGATATCCTAGATATTGCTCTGATTGCTTTAGGTATTCCTCAGTATGATACATCAATTCCATCACAGGACTGACTGGATTTGCGTGTATCTTTGGATTTTGATCTAGAATACTTTTGAGTAATGTGCTTCCTGATCGTGGAAGTCCTGCCATAAAATGATATGTTTTCATTCACCACTCCTTAATAGGATTAAAAAAGAATAACTGAACTAATCTACCGTTTTCTAATGTATCACCAAAATTATAATTATGAGAATGCCACAGATGAGTTCTAAACAATACTAATCTATTATACTTCATCGGGCATAAAAAGTATCGTGTCCATTTATCTCTATCTAGACCATCACCATACACAGTGGTCCACCAACATTCTTTATACGTGGGCCATCCGTGATGCTGTGCCTCAAAGTCAGTCTTGGGAATATTCTCATACTTCAGAGTATTATGTCTCCAGAATGATGTACCACCCTCATCAATACAATCCTTTGGATCAGACATATAAATCACGGCACCCCATTCCCAAGATGGATCTACGTGAACATCTTGTTTATAAGAATCCTTTTCTAATGAAATACGAAAGTATCCATTCTTGTCGGCAGGGATGAGTGGTTCTTTAGCAAGATCCTCAAACTTCTTATGAATGTCTTCTGAATAATAAGAACCTTCTGAGTTTCTTCCTGGATATGTATAGTCCTCACCAGGATCAGGAAACTCTGCATTCAGTGCAAAGTTCCTGACCTCTTCTGGATTATTATAAAAATCATCAACAACAATAATATTCTGTTTCATATGATCACTGTTTTGTTTATTATAGCATATTATTGTGGAAGTCCATATTCTCCTCCAGAAACTGCTGCGGATAATCTACTTCCAAGTGCTAATGCACCTTTAGGTGTTGCAGTTGCAGTATCATTAGAATAATCAAGACGGTCTATAGTAGATGGATAAGGATTTCCTCCAATCCAATACCCAAAGTTTTGATTTCCCGTTGCAGATAATTGTGATCTAGCAACACTCAATGGTCCTTTTTCTACTGCCGTTGCGGTATCATTAGAATAATCTACACGTTCTACTCTTGAATTACCACCACCAAAGTAACCAAAGTTAGCATTACCTGTTGCTGCTAAGTATGATTTTGCTGCTATTAATTGACCTTTTAATGCTGCTGTTGCAGTGTCATTAGAGTAATCAATACGTTCTATTGATGATACTGTAGTAGGAGTTTGACCACCACCAAAATAACCAAAGTTTTGATTACCAGTTGCCGAGTGTCTACCTCTATTGCCAGTCAATGGACCCTTATCCAATGCCGTTGAAGTATCACTGGAATAATCAATGCGATCTACATCACTTCTAAAAGTAGAAGGAGAATCTTGCCCACCAGCAAAATAACCAAAGTTTTGATTACCAGTTGCCTTGAGATTTTCTCTACCAGGAGTAGTCAAATTACCCTTCCGTGACACAGTATCATTTGAATAATCAATACGATCCACTACTACACCATTTCTTCCACCACCAAAGTAACCAAAAGAACTGTTACCTGTTGCTGCTAGTTTATCTCTACCATCAGACAAATCACCAAGACGTATTGCTGTAGCAGTATCATTAGTAAAGTTAATTCTTTGGAGTCTGGAATTATTACCACTACCACCACCAAAGTAACCAAATCCTGCGGGACCAGATCTTGAAACGTTTGCTGTTACTGCTGGACCGACTGCGGCAAATCCGTTGGCTCTTGCACTTGATGCTGCTAAACCATATCTACCTTGACTTAATGGACCTTTAACTGATGCTGTTGCGGTATCATTAGAGTAATCAATACGGTCTACTGTTAATACTGTAGAAGGGGAAAAACCAGCACCAAAGTAACCAAAGGAAGAATTACCTGTTGCTGCTAAGTAACTTCTATCATCACTTAATGGTCCTTTAGGTGATGCTGTTGCCGTATCATTAGAATAATCTATACGGTCTACAGAACTTACATTGGACGAATATCCACCACCACCGAAATAACCATAAGAACTATTTCCGGTTGCTCCACCAGCACCTTTTGCCGAAGTCAATGGTCCTTTTGGTGATGCAGTTGCCGTATCATTTGCATAATCAATACGATCTATCACCGATGTTTTTGGTGAAGTCAGTCCACCAGATCCACAGAAGTAACCATAAGATTGATTACCAACTGCCGTTATTTCTGCTCTTGCTAGGCTCAATGGTCCCTTTGGTGATGCTGTTGCAGTATCATTAGAATAATCTATACGGTCTACTGTCGAAATAACTGAGGGTGTTTTTCCTCCACCAACATACCCGTAAGAATCATTACCAGTTGCTCCAACACTACTTCTTGCTGACGGTAGATTTCCTCTTGGTGATGCTGTTGCTGTGTCATTAGAATAATCCACTCTATCAATCGTAGAATACTCTGGTGAAGGGTAGGTCTCTCCACCAATATAATATCCATAATTACTATTTCCAGTTGCCGAAACAACCCATCTTTGTAAGGTTAGATTTCCTTTTGATGATGCCGTTGCAGTGTCATTAGCATAATCAATACGGTCTACTATTGATGATGCTCCAGGTTGCCAACCACCACCAAAATAACCAGTTTGGAAGGTTTCTACTGCACCAGTTGCAAGGTTAAATGGTTGGGACAGAACACCAGGTCCTTTGAGTGGCATTGCATTTGCTCTGGAACTTGTTGCTGCTAAAGCACTTCTAGCAAGACTTAATGGACCTTTAGGTGATGCCGTAGCAGTATCATTAGAATAATCAATACGATCTACTATTGACCGACGACCAGGAGAACCACCACCAAAGTAACCAAAGTCAGCATTACCAGTTGCTGCAAGTTCATATCTACCAGTGTTTAATGGACCTCTATTAGATGATGTTGAGGTATCATTTGAATAATCTATACGAGAAACGTGTGTTGAACCAGTAAGGGGATATCCACCAGCGATGTAACCAAAAGAAGCATTACCTGTTGCTGCCGAAAAATACCATGGCAGTATAGTTAAATTACCTTTAGGTGTTGCAGTTGTATAATCATTAGAGTAATCTATACGATCCACTACCGTAACATTAGGAATTCCACCTATAAAGTATCCAAAACTTTGATTACCTACTGCCGAAAGATATTGTCTGGCAGTATTCAATGGACCTTGATATAACATATCTGCGCTATCGTTAGAATAATCTAGACGATACACATCAGTTCTCGCAGTAGAAACAAAGTCCCGTCCCCCACCAAAGTAACCATAGTTAGCATTACCTGTTGCAGCATGATACGACTTTACTCTCCACAATCGACCTTTAAATGATGCGGTAGGAGTATCATTAGAATAATCAATACGTTGTGTCCAACTCCTGGGTTGCAGTGATGGTTCTGGATTAGGTTGAAATCCTCCACTAAAATAACCATAAGAAGCACTACTTGCTGCTGCTAATCTATAAACAGCACCTGCTAATGGTCCCTTAGTCGATGCCGTTGCTGTATCATTGGAATAATCAACACGATCTACTCGTGAGGATGCATAATTTGGCGCTCCTTCTGCACCACCACCAAAGTAACCAAAGTCAGTTCCTTGTGGTACTACATTAGGTCTTTGGTCGCTTGATGCTGGTAATAAGGTATTAGTGGTGATTGCGTTTGCTCTTGGTGAGACTCCTGCCAGAACGCCTCTAGCAAGACTTAATGGACCTCTAGTTGATCCTGTCGCAGTATCATTAGAGTAATCAATTCTACTTACTGTTGATAAATTAGGATTATAACCACCAGCAAAATACCCATAAGATTGATTACCTGTTGCTGAAAGGTATCTACCATCATAGCTTAATGGTCCTTTGGTAGATGCCGTTGCAGTGTCATTAGAATAATCTATACGATCTACTGTTGATGCTGTACCAGGAAAACCACCACCAAAGTAACCAAAGGAAACATTACCGGTTGCTGCTAACTGATATCTAGCACTACTCAATGGACCTTTAGGTGATGCTGTTGCGGTGTCATTGGAATAATCTATGCGGTCTACTGTAGATACACCAGGTTTACCACCACCAAAGTAACCAAATGATTGATTACCTGCTGCTGCTAAGTATCCATTAGCAGCACTTAATGGTCCTTTTTCTACTGCCGTTTCGGTGTCATTAGTATAATCTATACGGTCTACTGTTGAATAATTGTTAGTACCATTATAACCACCACCAAAGTAACCAAAAGAACTATTACCCGTTGCTGCTGGACGATATCTAGCAAGACTTAATGATCCTCTTACTGATGCTGTTGCGGTGTCATTAGTATAATCTATACGGTCTACTGTATTCAGTGGTGATCCCCCATATCCACCACCAAAGTAACCAAAATCACTATTACCTGTTGCAGCATACATTCGTTTAGCACTACTTAATGGTCCTCTTGCTGATGCCGTTGCAGTATCATTAGAATAGTCAATACGGTCTATTGTTGATACTTGAGGAAGTCCACCACCAAAGTAACCAAAAGGATGTGCCAGTCTAAAAGGACTCGGAGTTAACCAGACATCATCTCTCGTAGACCAAGTTCCAGAGAGTTGTTCTTCGTATACTTGCTTTAATCTAAATATTCCCCTAGACATTTTGTATTAACAGCTTCTGGTATATCATTGAGTTATTTAGTTGGTCACCAAAACCATCCCCATATGAATGCCACAAATCTGCACTGAATAATATAATACGATTATACTTTACATATACATTAGAATATTCTTTCCAGTCCTCTTTATTATTAACATCAAATGTTCCCATAATATCTTCTTGCGTCTGTATGCCGTGCAACTGACGAGCATACTCATCAGGAAATGAATCAAGTTCAGTCTTTATGTGACTATAGAAACTCATACCTCTTTGAGATACACAGTCGGCAGGCATTGTTAAATATATAACTCCAATCCAATCGCAACCAACATTAGCAGTGATTGGATTTAGAGTATTCTTGAGAGAAACTTCATTGAATAAGTTCTCTACCTTTATCTGACGACCCAGAAGATACGAAATCTTCTTGGGTGCTTCGTCAGTAAAAACTGGTTCACTTTCGATGAAACCTTTATGATAGATATGTGCTATATCATAAAAATCATCGGCAACAATAATCTTTTGATTCATTGATCAACCCTGCAGTTTCTTTTGCTCCTCCTGTGGAGAACCTGTAATCATACCAAGATTTTCTCCGGTGACTTCTTGGATACCAGTAAGAACCTTTTTCTGTAGATCATTAAGGAAGTCCATCTTACCTTGAGGACTCTCAAGAATTCTGTTCAGAGGCAGATAACCTTCTGGAAGTGTGTTTCTCTGATCAACAATCGAAGGTGCAGAAGCACGACGCATACTGTGAAGGTTACCAATCGAAATACCAGTCTGTGCAGCAACCATTTCGTCCATTGCCTGATCAGCAAAACGACGCTCCCAATACAGAGCATCACTTTCCAGGAACTGCTCTCTGGTGACTGGCTTGCCACCGTTTTGTTCCAACAGTTTCTCAAGGATCTTATCCAAGTGCTCCATCTGATGCAGACGGTCACGAATCTCAAGTTCAGAAGACTTCAGATAGTGTGTCAGTGAGAGTTCATCCAGATCGAACCAACACAATTCCTTTGTTCCTCCACCAGGACCACCAGTTTCCCACATAATTGGTTGACTGCGGTCCTTGCCTGCCCACTTGAATTCAAACTCACGAACCTTTCTCTTCATCTCAATGAGTTTGTACATATAACCCTCTGCCATCTGACGACGAGACTTCAGAGTGTTCTCAAAGGCAACTGGAAGTGTGTGAGTTTCAAGCAGAGCAAACTTCTCCAACTGGAAGTTAGTTCTACCTTGTGCAAGTTCCTTATCACTCTCTTCCCATTTCAGAACATTGGCAAATGCCTGCTGAAGATAGTTATCATCCATCACTGCCTGCTCAGAAGTGACGGGAGTATAAGACAGTGCAGTGTTTTCGTTAGTCATTGGTTCTCCACTAGTAATTCGTGTAATCAGTTTTTTCCACTGTTGTGCAATTTTTTTCCAGTCACACTTCTGTGAGATATGATTGGAAAGTGATTTTGAGATTTGATTATAATATGTTCTGTCTCCTTCAAAATAATCTAGAGCAGTACAACAAACCTCTGCGAAAGTATTTAGAAACTTTTCTGTAACCTCATATCCTTTAAGTGTTCGGGTTCCATCCAAAGGAACAACAGAGGCAAAGTTCTCACCGGCAACTTCAGATAGTGCTCCAATATTTGTAATGATTGGATAGCAACCAGACTTCATTGCTTCTGCCATTGAAACACAGAAGGTCTCTTCCCAGATATTAGGATGAATAAAGAATGCAGCATCTTGATAATGTGCTACTAATTCTTCCTGATCTACTGCCTGAGAATATTCTACATTAGGAAGTTTCTTCAGATCCTCATACAATTCAAGATAAGGATCATTCAGAGGACCATACAGTGACATTGATGAAAAGATTTTGAACTTTGCATCAGGATGTTTCTGTTGGATTCTCTTAATAATAGCAGGCATCAGTTCTAGACCTTTATAAGGAATAGAAGTATGAATAAAAGTCTTTGTTTTATTTTCAGAATAGGTGAAGATGTCACTCACACCATTTGAAATGACGGTGATTTTATTCTTTGGAACCTTATGAAACTTGATTAGTTGCTCCTTTGCCCAATGAGATGGTGTCACAATGTGAGTTACCGTCTCATGATTGAAATTTAGAAATGCAGGTTGATCATAAGCATGATGTGCCCACAAAACTTTATATGGTTTATTAGATTTTTTCAGTTCTTCTGGAAGATGAGAAACTTCTACCTCTTCCGGAAATTCATAATACTGTGAAAGATAATGAAATGAACTTTCAGTTGCTCCAGACTTCATAATTATTCAGCAAAAATGTGTGAACCAACGTGTTGTAGTTTGATTGTAGTATCTAGCCAATGAGTATACCCAGACATTCTAGCACGATAGAAGAAACTTTTATCTTCGGATGCAAAACTGTCCCCCAGTCTTTCCTCCATAAAAAAGTGATATGAGTTATTCATCTCTGCTTCTGTTGGTAGATAGTTACTATCATTTGTTGATGGTGTATATTTTAGATTGGGAAACTTCTTTGCAATATCAGTAAAGACATTACGATGAATCATTACAAATCCCATTCCATTACCACCAACCTTGAGTAGATCACCCTTGCGTTCTTCTGGTTGAAGAACATCAACACAATACCGAATGGGTATTGTCTTCATAGGATATGTGCCAGAAACAATAGGTTCGTTGTGACTCAATAATTTTAACACATCTTCTGGATTAAATCCAATATCACTATCAAGAAAAAACAGATATTCGTGATCTGTATTGTTGATAAAAAAGTTTGCACACTTAGACCTTCCATGAGTAATCAAAGAAGAGTTTGCCTGTGTGAGAAGACCGTG
>Ga0255768_10005637_pt1 | contig 12004 bp, 20 predicted proteins | sample 071ome_33_FD_179983 | JGI IMG/M metagenome (GOLD analysis project Ga0255768, IMG submission 179983) | Coastal salt marsh microbial communities from the Groves Creek Marsh, Skidaway Island, Georgia - 071412AT metaG (version 2) | ecosystem: Environmental > Aquatic > Marine > Intertidal zone >...
TTATCAATAACTTGTTTTCTCAAACTAAACAATAAAAGTCTAGCCGCTACAAATTGATAATTTGGGTGTTCTAATGAAATTAAGTCAGATGCCGACTTAATTAAAATCTGTTGAATTTCGTCTGTTGAAATGCCATCATAAAATTGTAGTCCTGAATTCATCTCAACTTGTGATGCTGATACACCAGCAATATCTTCACAAGCATATTCTACCATTTCATGTATCTTTTCAATGTTAAGAGGTTCTTTACCTCGACTGCCTCTTTTGACTACCTGCAACTCACTATTTTCTACCATTAATTCCTCCTAACACTTCTTATAGTAACTTAATTTTGTTAATGCTTCTAATTTGGCAAAGGTGTTGGTACTTATAATACCTTGCACTTCATCTTTAGTCATGCCACTTATAATCATATCATTTACATCTTTGGATTGTATATGGTCTGGCCATATCACAACATTATAATCTTTTTCTATCACGCTGTACATTCTTTTTATAATCTCTTTATTTCTTGGTTCGTTATCAAATATATATGTAATCTGGTCAGCGGGAACACGGTCAAAAAGCATATCTGCACCGCCCATTGCCAAACAATTATCAACAAATAAACTATCAATAGGACCTTCAACTATGTGTATATGCTGTTGCAAATTGACACGCTCAAGTCCGTAAATCTTTTGTTTACTTTCTTTTAATTTAATTGTTAAATATTTTGGTTGCTCTTTACCAAAGGCACGACCTTGAAATGCAAATAGTTTGCCGTCATAGTCGTAAAAAGGTATAATCAACCTTGGATGGTCTTGTTTAATAAAAGGAAAAGTCTGAGGCTTAACCTTGTTAACAAACTCCATAAATTTATCACAAAGATACAAAATGTCATAATACTTATCAGGTATTTTCCTGTCTTTTACATATTTAAGAACAGGATGATTTTCTGATAATTCACTAACTTTCGTTAAGTCATCTAGTATGTTAACCTTTGTTTCTTTGTCTTCAAAATCTGGTTTGAAGTCAAACTTCAACTTAGGTTTTTGCGTGGAAGGGGCTGACCCTTTGTATCGTTCCAACAAATATTGGTCATGTAGTTTAGGGTCTATGAATTTAATAAAATTCGCTAAACTTTGACCTTCGCCACAATTGTGGCACTTGAAGAACATATCGTTCTTCACTCTATAAAAATATGCTCTGGCCTTTGTTTTGTTCTTCTTGGAATCACCACAATGAGGACACCTGAAGTTGTATAGGTAATCGCCTTTTCTTTTAAACTGCGACAACCTGGCAGACATATCATTAATAAATTTTAAATCAATATAACTCGACATAGCAAACTCTAATATACATTAAATCACATCATTTGTCAAGCCTGAAAAAACTTCCAGACTAAAAAACAGCACCGAGGTTTCCAGCGCTGTTTTTCTAATAAAAACGCACCAGTCCTAAGGCTACGAAAGCATCTGGATTATGTGTGCAAAATTCTTGGATAGTATGAAGCCAATAACTATGGCACCACCCATTATAATCCAACGATACTTCTCTAGTATACCAACTCTGGCCTGGAAGTCAAGCTTAATTGACTTGATTTCTATAAGTAATCTTTTTTCTACTTGTTGGATTTCTCTGGTAAGGTCTCTATGTACCTCATCTATTTCTGTTTGTCGTTCTTTTAATTTATCGAATATAATCTCGTCTATCTGTTCTTGTCTGGAAATCTTTTCCTCATGGACAGCCAACATCTGTTTAATAGATGTAGAAACATCTGTCAATTTTTCAATGGCAACATCTAGTCGTTCATTAAGTTTATTGACATTTTCTATGTCTTTTTTAAGACCTTCTATCTGTACTTTAAGGTCGGTATGTGTTGTTTCTGTCATGGTTCCCTTTTATGATAATATACAATCTCCTAAGGAGACGGATAGAAATGCGAGCTCAAAATTATAACTTGACTACACACATTTGGCGTACTAAACTATATTACTCGCTTACTATTATTTAGTTAAATTAATCTCTCATACCAAAAGCTATTCCGTTTTCTATGCAAAATAGCAAGCTTCTCTAAACACCTCCTTCTTCTTCTCTCTTTGTTTCTTCTAATTCTTAACCATTCTGGTTTGTAATGTGATAAATCGACTTCTTGTCTTCTTCGTAAATTTAAATACAAATGTTCTCCTGTTTAGTTAATTGAATTATAACAAAAATAGATAAAGACCACCTCCTTTTAGATTGTTAATTAGCTAATGGATTATCCAAAGCTCTTTGTACTTTTTTATTCAGTCTATCTTCTAACTCTTTAATATCTGCTTTTTGTGACATGTAAAGTTGTTCTCTTTTCGTTTCAAATCTCGCTTCAGCATCATCAATCATATTTCTAACATCATCTATCATTTTTCTCACCATGTCTTCAGTTCTATCAGTCTGTTGTTCTATTCTAAGAATATCATCTTTTAAACCATTCTTAATATCTCTGGAATAGTCCACGGTTTGTTCAAGCTTTTGTTCAATCACTTCCATTCTTTGATTAAACGCTTCAATATCTAAGTTAGCAATACTATCTATCTTTTGATACATTACGAAGCCTGCATATAAAACACCGATAACAGAAGCTAGTCCTGTAAAAGCAAGACCTAAAGTAGTGATAGAAACATTGTAACCAAAAAGACCAAACTTTTTATCTTTTAGTCCTTCTAGTTTACCTATTTCATCGCCTAAGTCTTTTCTTGCCATGTTTTTCTCCTTGTTATTTCATTTTCTCATATTGCATATCGACCATTTTATCCCACAATATTTGTTGTGCCAAACCGTTTCTCAAACCTCTTTGTGAATTAGGTAATGATGTAATGTTATAAAAGTTTGTATCTGGATAATATCCACCGTTCATAGTTACTTTGTATTGGTCAAAACCATATACATAGGCCATCACAGCCATAACTTGTTGTTGAATGATTGCTTGTTGTTCAGCAGTAGCAGCTTTTGACATGTCATCTGCTAATGCATTTGCTTTTGCCATCATCAATTCTTTTACTTTTTCTTTTTTACTTTTCTTTTTATTATCTTTCTTTGCCACACTTTTCTGCGGCTCATTTTCTGTTTCTTCTACACTTTCTTGCGGCTCATCTGTAGTTTCTTCAGTATTTTCTGCCACTTCAATAGTGTCTTCGGTAGTATCTTCTTCAACACTTTCCACCATTGTTTCAATATTTTCAACTGGTTCGTCAATTGTATCTTCTACTACAACTTCTACTTCTGGTTCTTCCACCACCTCTGGAATGTCTAAGGTTGCGTCTGGAATGGTAATATCTACTAAGTCTGTGTCTGTACCATCTCTTAAAATTTGGTCAACAAATGCGTCACCTGTAATTTCTGTATTTGTAATTGCCTCTACAGGATCCGAAACTAATAATTCGTCATTATCTATACCAGTATCTACAGTTGTTGTAGTTGTACTATCTTCTACACCAGCGGCCTCATTTGCCTGTCGTTCTAGTTCTGGTGCAATGTAAGTATCGTAATATGCCTGTTCGTAACCAGGACATTCTGTATCATACAATTGACTTAGTGTACATTGTTGGTCAAAATATGCTTCTGCATAACCTGAACAACCACTATCGTACAATGGGTCTAAACTACATTGTTGATTATAATATGCCGTAGCATAACCGTCACAACCACTATCATATAAAGGGTCAGCGGCACAAGCTTGGTCATATAACCATTCAGCATAAGCATCTGCATATCCTGGACAACTTGCATTGAATAAAGGATTTGCATTACACAATGCTGTTATATCATAACTTGGAATACCTGTGTATTGTTGTTGTGTATCAGACCAACCTGAATTTTTACCATAACCATAATAAATCTGGTCATATTGATTTAAACTAGGGTCACCATAGATACCAACATTGACAGAATGATTAGTAATATTTACTTCGCCGTGATTTATGGTAATGCCACCATTATCTTTTAAACTTAAACCTACTGTGTTATTATTATTTGCATTATAAAATTCTGAGATGTTTCTCCAAAGGTAGTGTTGATATTGACTACCATCATCTGCATCTTCTACCCAAGTATAAAAACCATTATCATTAATACCATCACCATCAATATCTTTATTAAGATTAATTAAATCTGTCCATAGAACAGCAACAAAGTGATGAAATTGTGGATAACTACTTGCATATGTGCCGTTATTAATAGCGGTCTCTAAATCATATCCACTACAACAAAAGTGGTGTGTTGGATTAACTGCGTTATTATATGGAAAAGAAACCACACCATTACTGTGCATAAAAGAAGTGCCATAATAGTCACCATAGAATGGAAACTGAAACGGTAAATTTACTTGTGCATAACCATCATCACTAATAGTTAATGATGTACCTCCGTCTGGTAGTTCCCAACCACAAGATGAAACTGTAGGATTTGTAGAACAATCAAACCCGTTATAACCAGTATCAGCGTTTGCGTTAGAGAGCGATGCCCAACAGAATAGCCATGAGGCCACCAGTAATAAAACCTTCTTGTTTATCACTTATTCTTTTCTCCTCTTCTTGCGCTTTTGGTTGTTTATCAGGATTGGCTTCCCATTCTGCTTTCGCTTCGTCACCAATCTTACCTTCATATGGGCAAGGAGTTCCGGCCATCATCATTGCGTCAAACACTCTTGTATCCTGACACATTACTGATACTGCGGCCACCTTCATTCCCATATCGTACAATGTCTTAGCGTTCTTTAATCTTTCACAATTTAGGTCTCTTACAGTAGAACCTGCTGAGATACCTAAGATTTGTGTTTGTACTGCACCAGCAACGCCAACTGTACAAAGGTCGTTGTTATTGATATTTACTGAGGGTGAGATAGCACTAGGTGGAGGACTTTTAACTGTTGTTGTACTCTTACCATTAGTGGTAACTGTTGAATTTGATGTAGATTCCGTGACAATAGGATCAGCGTGTGCCAAACCAATTGTTAGCATCATCATCATTAAAATTGTTATTAATTTATGCATTTTCCTTTGTAACCTATTGTTATTATTACCAAATAATTACAAAGTCAATGTGTGATGAAAGTCCAATTCGTTAATATTTATAAAGACTATTCTTTAGTCTGCTCTTCTTTTTCATAATAATCTTTGTACTTGTCGATTATATCATTCTGTATCTTTAATTGATTTCTAATTCGAGCAAAGTTTTTAGCAATCAATTGATAGTCGTTATCTGTTAGACCAAATAAAACGGGGTCTAACCCTTGTTCTTCCATCTTTTTAAATACTTCTTCAGCATTTTCAGATGTAACAATAATCCATTGTATCTTCTCCATTTGTAATGGAGTAGGTTTCTCTAACGCTAGTGGTTGTCTTTTAACTTCCTCTTTAAAAATAGAAAGTTCTTTAACAGACGAGCAACTAGTAAGGAATATAGTTAGGGTTAGCCAAGCTAGGACATTCAGTATTGATTTCTGATTTCTTAGTAGCATTCTTTTCCTCCTCAGTTAGCGGTGACCCACTTGCAATTTCCATGCATCTAGCAGCCTTGTCACTAGCTTTGTTAATAATTCTTTCAATTACTTTACTTTTTTCAATGGCTAATTTGCCAATATCTCTATCTTTTTTATTAAATCTTTTATCTAACGCCTCAATATCTTTTTTAAGATTATTGATAAGTAAATTCATTTGTTTATTTGTTTCCATAATCTCAGCAAAGTCTTTCTTTTGATTTTCAATTAGTTGTTTCTGTTCACCAATTGCACTTTCTAACTTAACTGCGTTAGCCTTTAAGACTTCGTTATCTGCCTTTAGTTTATAGGTATAGGCCACACCACCCATTAGAGCTGTGGCCACAATACCAATCATTAATAGTTTAGCGGAACCAAACATCTATTTGCCCTTTCTAAACTTCTTAGCAAAATCTACAATTGCTTCAAACTTGTCATTGACAATCCACCCAACGACAAAACCAATTATAAATGCAATAGTCGTAAACATATTATCTCCTTTAGTTTTTACTTCCACCAATATAACCACCAATAACACCAATAAGTCCTGTTACTGACATTTTCATAAGTGTGATTACGCTTTCATCTACTGGTCTATTTTCTTCTAGTGCTACAATATAATCTCCAATGATAATTGTACCTAGTAAAATTAGAACACCAGTTGTGATTAATAAAACTACAATGTCTTTAAAGTTTTTAATCATTTACTTTTCTCCTCTTTTATAAGGCTTCTTTTGTTGTTCCATTAACTCTTTTTGATTGCCACTTGGAATACCAATATGTATCTGAGCATTTACTTTTCTATGTCCGTTCCATGCAACGAAACCACCTAGTCTTAATGCCCAATAAGCAAGATTGTTTAAGAAATGAAAACCATTTTGTTCAATGTTAATATCTCTAAACATTTCATCTGCTTGTTTCTGGTTCATAACACCTATTGTACCACCATTTGTTTTTAATAATGTAGTGTACTTGTAGATAAAATCATGTACTAAACCACCTATTAATAAAACACCAACTGGTGATAACCAACTTGCTAAGAATTTAGGTACACTCGCACCGTCAAACTTAAAGTGTTTTGGTATGACACAATCATGGCCATCAACTGTAAATTTAAAATCTTCAGCAATTTCCCAATGTCGAACACTCATTATCCACATCCAAATTGCACCCCAAAATCCTTTACCTGCTGTTTCTATTTTAACAGGTCTCATAACAGGCATAGTTTTATATTTAAAACCAATAATTTCTTTTTTACAATCAACACCAAATAAATTAATAATAAAACCAATAATAATTAAAACACCAACTAAAGTGAATTGCCACCAAGTTAGTAGTTGTTCTACTATAAAATCCATATTACTCCTCGTTTTTAATTACCCCTTTTTCAAGCATGTAATTATATAGCGGAGTTTCTTTTACTTCTTTTAATTTCGGTTGATATTCAGCGTATCTAGTTTTTCTATCTAGTATTTTTAAGAATTCTCTATACTTGATACCTGCATAATCAGCCGCAATACTTTTAGCAATGTTATCTACATTGCCTATCATAACACCATCTCTTTGACCCACTTTTCTTTTAAACTTTTCGGGGTCTTTTCTAATCTCTCTTGTTAAGTCGTGGTATTTGTCTAATGCAACTTTGTAATTCTTAGCATGAATGGCTCTTTTTAATGCATGTAGAATAGGTTTAGGTATTAATGCCTTTATCATATCAAGGCCAATACCCTCTTCTAGTTCTTCTTTTTTAACCTTTGTGCTTGCCATAGGTCGCATAGAACCTGGTGCTTGACTATCGTAATTAGCAGTTAACCCCATTGCTCGAGTATCTGCTGTACGACCATTTCTTTTAGGTGGTGTATCAGTTTTACCTAATGACACCATTGGTCTAACATTATCAATGTTACCAATTCTTAGACCACTAGTTCCAATATACTCTTTGAAACTTTTAGCCATTGTACTTATCTCTAAATGTTTTGTATTCTTCTTTTGTTTCTTCTTCAATTTTAACTTCTTCATCAACACCTAGGTATTTGTCAGAAATTTTTTCAATTCTATTTAAGTTATCAAGTACACCTCTAAGAGTTACATTATTATTATCGTTCTCTTCTTTAATCTTTTCACCTAATCTTTTCATAGGGTCTTGTTTCTTTTTCTTTAACAACTTACCTGTTGGATTCATATCAACACCACCATGTGCAACTGCATTTGCTGGTGCATCTTCGTCCATCTTATTGATGATTTCATCCATCATTTCTTTATAATGTTTTGGCATAATCGTACTCCGATACCAGTTGTCCATCTTTTTCATAAATGTCCACACCAAAACAAGTCATGTATGGCGTGTCGTCAATCTCTGGTATATTTCTACTTTCGTTTAATATTTCATCATATAAATTTTCTTCTTTTAGATATGTGATTACGGCACTTTCAATTGCGTCTTTGTGTTGTGCGTAAGAGGAATCTTCTTTGATTAACAAAGCCAAAGCCGCACCAAATGTACCTAATCTACTACCTAAACCGACTTTCTTCATAAGTCGTTTGATATTCCAGACAAATCTATGTAGTATTGTATAATGTTTTTTGTCTGTAGTATTCTTTACATCTTTAAACTTGACCAGAACATTACCATCTTTGTCAATAATACCACGCTTAAAGGCCTCCGTTCTTTCGAATGGAGTAACTAAAAGCTTGATAACTCTATATGTTATTAATGCATCAATTGTTCTACTCATAGCTTATTTAACTCTCTAACAATTTTTTGGTCATTTTGTACATCATTCAGTTCATGTGGATAAAGATAACTGAGGTAATCTAATATAGGTTTAAGAATTGGCCAATATTTTTTGTCAATCTTAAACAATAATAAAGTTATAGAAACCTCGGCACCAAAGACATTCTGTAAAACTATAATATGATTAACTACTAGTCTTACTTTTATATCACCAGTTACTTCGTATTTACGAAACAACCTTTTAAGATATTTAAATCTTTTAATATCATCATAAAATTCAACCTCTTGCTCAAGCGTTGGGTTATCATAATGATGTTGTGCAAAGAGTAACCAATTATCTTTGGTAATTTCTTTAAACATTCACGCTCCTAATTGGTTAGACCAACTTAGCGTAAACTTTTGATGAACCAGTTTTTAATGTTTCGTATTTAACCTCTAGTTTAAGGCCACCCTCTTTTTTATGAGAGATACCATCATCATTAATATCGGCACCATCAATGTCTTTACCAACTCTACCGCCAAATTGTGTCACTTCAGCATTAACTGTACCATTGTCGCCTTCAATGTCAACTGCTGATACTGTTAAACCAATTTTGTTTAAATTATTTCTTAATTGGTCAACTGCTGCCTGAGGATTTAAGTATTCTCTTTCAGCAATAGAACCAACATAAGCATTTACCTTTTTAAGTACATCTGCATCATGGATATTAGCAAGACTAACTGAACCATCACCGACATGTGAACCGTCATGGTTATTAGTGCCAACACCTAGAGGTGACATACCTTCTTTAATATGTTGTTTAAAAGTTTTCATTTCTTTCCTCTTACTTATATTTGTCTGATACTCTTTTTTTACCATCGCTACGAGGTATCAATCCCTTAGCTTTAAGATGTGCTTTATCCGTAAAGCCCGCCTTACCTGCTTTATAACGCTTCATTGCGTCAGCAGTATCAGGCGGAGTTTCATGTAATAAATCTTCTTCAAAGTCTGCAAAATCAGCTTCTTTTACAAATGATTTAAACTTCTTTACCATCTTTCTTTTCTCCTTCAACCATACCTAATATTCTATTAGTTTGTTGAATGGCACCATTGATAGCATTTAAATTGCTTCTCATCTGGCCTAACTGAGTTTCTAACTGCATGATTTCTTTTCGTACAGTATCAAACTCTCCTTGTAACTTTTCTCTTTCTTCAATCAATGTTTCTTTTGATATAGACATAATATTCTCCTTTAATTATATATTAAGCAATAACATAACCGTTACCACCGATTACATACCAGTTTGAATTTTTGAAAATACAAACAACACTTTCGCCTGGTGCGTTCAATGTAATAGTTGAACCACCTGCTAAGTTGTCTGGTGTAATAGTGATTGCGTTTGTACCAGATGTAGATGTATTTAAAATCATCTTAATCTGACCTGCTGTACCATCTGCTAACGCACCTGAGTGAGTTGCTGATGTAGCGTTGATTTCAGTTACGGCAGTAGTTACATTGATAGCTGTTGCTGATGAACCGTCTGCTGTAATTGATTGTGAAGTTTGTGCTAAACCTAACCATGTAGGAATATAATTAAAGATATTTGATGCTGATACTTTTTTGTTGATAGGTGTACCTGTAGGGTCATCTACAACATGAAATAAGTCAACACCTGCTATAGCTGTACCTAAATCGGTCAGCTGTGTGATTTTCTTATCTGCCATTTTTCATCTCCTGTTAACCTCTTTCGAGGAATGCTACTGTGAGTAAATTCTCACATCACTTTATTAATATATTTATACGAGAGGACCGAAGCCCTCCCGTATATCGTTTTTACTAAGCGGCGTTTGTTAACGCTACTAAAGTTTGGTACTGTACTCTACCAGTTCTTCCGCCAGAGCCAGTAACTTTCAAGTTCCAACCAGCGTGAGCGGCACCATCAGGCACTTCTCCATCTGCATAGTTGAATAGACCAATAGTTTGGCCTGTAATAAAATTATCTGCTGTGTTGTCTTCAAATAAATCTGTTTGATTACCTGAAGTTTGCTCTGTATTTAATTGCATTAATGCCCATAACGGTGAGCTACCGGCATTATCCGCATTTGACCAACTTGACATATTATTCTCTCCCTTTAGTTAAAAAAATAGGTACTCAATTTTGTTATATAGTACCTATATTTATAAGGGAAAGTATTAGAAACCTAGTTTTTTCAACTCGGTTATTACTTGATTTGCATTTTTGAATGTGATTCCGATACCACCTTTTTGAGTAAACTCTTTGGTGTTCTTTTCGTAATCATCTATTAGAATGGCAGGTTGACCTGCTACTAAAGCATAGTCTTTCTTTTGACTTCTCATTACAAGATTAATTCTGTTTCTTGGAATTCCAGCCTTTTGCATAGCCCATTTCGCTTTACCAGGAATGCAATTTGGGTCATGTGCGTGTTCTACATAAGCACTTAGAATATGAGGGTTATACTTCTTAACAAAGTTTAGAAGTTTCTTTCCTTCGTTGTTCCAAGGAGCAGTAGACCAGAAATCTTTTCTGGCAATGACTGGATCCCACCTAGCTTTTCTGTCTTGTTTTACCCATTGACTAATAGGCATTTTGACAGTATCTACTAACTGTTTTTCGAAATCAACAAGGACGCCATCCATGTCTAAGTATATTCTAGGTAAGTTTTTCATAGTGTTTTGTCCTTTTTTATTTCTCATTTTATAGTATATAATAACATACCCCTAACTGTTTGGCAACAGCTTTTTTAGACAAAATGTCGCATTTTTTGAATTAAAAACCTTTGAAAAACAACAACTTATATTAGTTGGCGTATTTTATTTCTGGATTCTTTTCGATTTCAGATGGTTTTTCGCCTGTATCTGTCGTTTTTTTGTTCTTATTTTGTTCTTCTTCCTCTTTTTTAGCTGTAGCACCCTCTTGTTTCATCTTGTCTTTAAGATGTTTGTATGCCACACCTACTTGTAAAAGAGGTTCGCCAGTTTCAGGATTAACTCTTTGTTGAACCTGTTTGTTCTTCTCTTGTTCAACCTTTTGTTTTAAAAGTTGTACTTGGTCTTTTGCCTTTTCAGTTTCAGCTTTTGCTTTATCAGCGGACTCTTCTTCTTTCTTAGGTTGTTCATCTGAATTATCTACAGGTGGAGTTGCGTCTTTTTTCTTCTCATCTTTTTTTTCAGCTGCTTCTTTCCAAATATCTAAGATAGTTTCTTTGATAGGTTTGATAACTTCTTTCTCACCTTTAGCATCTTTTTGAGATTGGTTTGCCTTCTTAGTTTGACCCATATGAGTTTCATCAAGTTCTTGGTCTTCGTTAACTCTCTTTAAAACTTTCATCACATCTGGATGTTTAGATAAACCTTTTGCAATCTTTTCGATAGCTGCAACAGCACCTGAATAGTTACCTGCTTTATATCTTTTATCGTTTGCAACACCATATGCCATTTTAATTTGTTGTGTAGTAAACTCAACAATAGTTTCTTCGTTCATACCAAGTTGGTGTCTGATTTCTACATTTGCTTCTGTATCCTGAGCACCATACTTAGCATATTTCTTTTGAACAGCGTACATATGTTCACGAGCTTTTTGTTTGTTAGGCATTTTCTTTGCCTTTTCCATTTCTTTTTTCATTTCAGCTGAAGCTTGTTGCCAACCTGCTTTTGATTGATAAAGTTCGAATGGATTATTGTCTTCGTTAATTTCTTTTTCTTCAAATTTATCCATGTAGTTACTACCAACCACTTTAACACTATACTGGCCAAACTTTTTATTTGCCATTGCTT
>Ga0255768_10005641_pt1 | contig 11999 bp, 10 predicted proteins | sample 071ome_33_FD_179983 | JGI IMG/M metagenome (GOLD analysis project Ga0255768, IMG submission 179983) | Coastal salt marsh microbial communities from the Groves Creek Marsh, Skidaway Island, Georgia - 071412AT metaG (version 2) | ecosystem: Environmental > Aquatic > Marine > Intertidal zone >...
ACTTTAAATATGCAGGTCTCACAGACCCTAAAAAAGATTTCTACTATGCCGATGGCACCAAGCATTCAAGAGGTAAAATAAAAGGTGCCGAGGGAGAATGGAAAGAACGCTCCCGCAAGCACCGATATGTTATGATGTTTGATAAGAAACTAAAACTCTTATGGTCCGATGAGTCGAGTGTTCTCAGTACGAATTAGTTTATTATTAACGTACTGAGAACTTTCTTCATAGTTCATAATTTCTCTCATTTCATTCAGATATTGCTGTAAGTAAATTGGTTTCATCAAAGATATCTGTCTCTTATTTTCATTCAGAATTACTTCATATTCCCAGTTTGTTACTCCAATAACTGGATTAATATCCCCAGATACTGTTTCATATTTTGTATCTGATTCAGCACCAACGCCAACATAGTAATTTCCATCAGCAGCATCATATGCAGGTGGAATTGTAAAGTTGGCATCAACAATCTGCCCAGCAGGTAAAATTAATCTACCTTTTGAATCTGTAACCTTGATTGTTTCATAGTGATGGACATCATTCATATTTTGAATAGTGTACTTATTCTCAACATACTTGTACAAATCATAATTTGATAATGGCCATTGGTCTTTGATGTTAGTGATACCAGCAGTCAAGACAACAATCCAATCTAAATCAGCAGCACCATAGAATGCTTCTGCTACTGTATCTGGTCTTTGACCATCTAAGATAATATACTTGTCGAAGAGAGTAGTAACATTTTCTACAGAGTCAAGAAGTTTAACTCTACGGAAGAAGTTTTTAACTCTTACATATTCTCTTGAAGAAACCTTATGTAAAAGGTTTGACTGATATAAGATATCAGGTAGTTCTCTGAAATATGACATTAGAATCCTACTCCTATTGGTTCGTCATCATAATCTTCAGCGTAGATTGGATTGAGTTCCTTAAATGTCATTGAGACTTGAATGTGAACTGGTGTACCATCAGCATATGTCGCATAAGTTCCAGATGCTGTATAGTTAACACTCAAATCACTCAAGGCACAAACCTTAAACTTATTTAAGAACCTATGTTCTTTATTACCAGTTTTATATTCAAGTTGGAAGATGTCTGGAGAGTTGATAAACAGAGCGTCTCTTCCATTTTTTGGAACCATTGATTTTTTCAAAGTTCTAATAATTTGTTTGACCATCTCTGCTTCCTGTGGATCTCTTGGTGCGAAATCATAAGTAAAAGGAAACGTTCTTAAAGTTACATCACTGAAAAGAAGTTCCAGATTTGATTGTAAGATTTGTCCAGTTGCTCTTGTAACAATTGATTGTGGACTTACATTGGCACCAAGAGAATTAATCAGTTTTCCAGATAGAGCCGCTTTTAATGCTCCGATGGTTCTTTGATCAATGCCCTTCACACCATTAAGAACTGCTCCACCAACTTCTGATGCTTGTTTTAATGCTTCACCTGGATTATTAAGTAGTTCTGCCCCCAGTGCCAGACCACCCGCTTGAAGTGGATCTAATCTATCTTCGGCATAAGCAACTGATAAACTATCACTTATCTGTTGTGGTATTGGTAAAAATATATACTTTACGTTTTTTTCAAGTTCTTTCTTAGAACCTGGTGAATTGAAAAAATCAGTTGTTGAGGTTAATGCATTAAATTTAGTTACCCCAGTTACCGTTGCTACTACCTTACCCTTTTCGTCAGTTTTTTGAATCTCGCCTAGTTCAACAATTTTATTCAATCCAAACGTATTTTCTTTAGATTGTTTCTGGAAAATTCTTATCAGTAAGTGGTCAGTTTTTTCGTGGATTGCTTTCAGTGGGTATCTATAAATTTCTTGATTATTTTCATCCTTCTTTTGATTAGCCTGAGTCTGGTTTGAGTTGCCAGTGTTCAGCAGATCAACACCCTTAGATGCCAACTCGAATCCATTTGGACCGTTGTTTAGTTCTGCCGAATCCTCTGCGTTAGTTGCCATTATAGACTTTTTTAGGTATTTAGCTTAAAGTTAGCAAAAGGTATCATTTGTAAATCTTTAATTTCGGAAGGATATACTTCATATAATCCTCCTGCCACTTCATTCCAGGTATATTGTCTGGTTTGTCCCCAGTGAAAATTTAATCCACGAAATCCCCACTGGAAAACATCAGTAACTGCAACGAAAGGGTTTTGGTCATATCTTAATTGTGGTGTCTTTGCATTGTAAACAAACACATAAATCTTTCCACCACTAACTTCTCTAACAGGAATCTCAGTAAGAACTTCGAGAAGAGCAATCATAACATCATCAGGGTCTCTAACGCCAATGATACTATCACTTACCGCACGAATCCGATTGCGGTTTGTATCAGTATCCGTAGGTCTTTTTGCTGCTCTTTGTTCAGCAAGTTTTCTTCTTTGTGCTTGAAGAAGAGTTTCTCTTGGCATTAGTTGATACCGAGTTCTTTTTCTGTTAGAACTTTAAACTCCCAAAGTCTATCCTTACAATACTCTCTTGCTGCCTTCCACTTTGCTTGATTCTTGGCATATTCAAATGCCTCACCAAGATACTTCTTTGTTTGCCTCTTGGGTTTGGGTGGGGGAGCACATTGACGTAATGGTTTCACTTCAATCAAAGATGATTTGATTCTACCATTGGCATCTTTATACTTAATAAAGAAGTCTGGGAAATATCTATGAACTTTATTATCAATCGGAGAACGATAGGGAATGCAAAATTCTTCTGATTGCCACTCCAACACATTCTCATTAGTGTCACAATAAACCATAAACTTACGTTCCCAAAGAGAACGATAGATGATATTGGTTGGGTCGCCCTTGTATTTTTGAGGATATGAAGGTTTGTATTTTCCCTTATACGACATCTAAATAACTACAACAATCTCATATAAGATATTTAGAGTGCCTAGACCATTCCCGAAAAAAATATCTCAGATTAAACCAACACTCACAAATCTGGCACAAACATCTCATTATCTGATTGAGTTTGGTGGTCTGAGTGCCAACCTTAGAGAGCATTTAAGGCTAAGAGGGATGGACTCTCGTTATATTACAGAGTCTATTGGATTGTTATGTAGTAGAGCAGCACTTCCTGGTAGTGGATTTGCCACGGCAGATGTTGTTGGAAACTATATTGGTATTGCCGAAAAATTCGCACATACCAGAACCTTTGTCCAAATGGACTTAGAGTTTTATGTTGATAACGAATATAAGTCTCTAAAGTTCTTAGAGCATTGGATGGACTTCATTTCAAGTGGAAGTACAACAACCACTGGTGGTGATGGTGTTAGTCCTCTCCGAGATGGGTACTATTATAGAATGAAGTATCCTATAGAATATAAGTGTGATGAAACTAGAATTGTAAAATTCGAAAGAGATTATAAGAGATATATTGAATATAGATTCTTTGGGTTGTTCCCAGTATCTTTAAATGCCACCACAGTATCTTACGAAGGTTCTCAGATTTTAAAAGCATCTGCTACTTTCCATTATGATAGATACGTTTCTGGAAAGTCATATTCTTACGATCAGTTCCGTAAAGAAGATAATAACAAAACAACTCCAAATAGTCAGGGTGATCAAACCTCAAGAAGTATTTACGAGCGGGCATCCATTGATGCTTTCTCAGGTAAACTAGATTTAGATCTTGGAATATCGGCACCAGGAGGTTCTTCTGCTGGAAACTATTCAAGACTCTTTGATACAAGTAGAAACTTTGGAATTTTAAATAACGATATAGTCACTCGCTCTTTCGTTGGAGAAAGAATCATCTGAGTGCTCCACTAAATAATTTTACTGATTTGTAAGGATTGTAATGCCTTTACCAAAAATTTCTACGCCAACTTATGAGTTGGTTATTCCTTCGTCTGGGAAGAAGATTAAATACAGACCATTCTTAGTCAAGGAAGAAAAGATTCTTATCATCGCTATGGAAAGCGAAGATACATCTCAGATTGCTAGCGCAGTCAAAGATGTTATCTCTTCTTGTATCTTGACAAGAGGTGTGAAAGTCAATGAACTTTCTACCTTTGACATCGAGTTCTTGTTCTTGAACATTCGTGGTAAGTCTGTTGGAGAAGAAGTAGAAGTTCTTATTACTTGTCCCGATGACGGTGTTACTAAAGTTCCTGTAATGATTAACTTGGATGAAATTCAAGTTGAGGTTGATGAAAAGCATTCTAAGGACATCAAACTGGATGAGAATCTTGTCTTGAGAATGAAGTATCCCTCAATGGAGGAATTTGTTAAGAGTAACTTTGTTCTTGGTGATGTAAGTGTTGATGATACATTTGATGTTGTCACTTCTTGTATTGAACAAGTTTATAATGAAGAAGAGTCTTGGTCAGCAAAAGATTGTACAAAGAAAGAACTTCGTGAGTTTGTTGAGCAGTTGAGTTCGAAGCAATTCAAAGAAGTTGAGAACTTTTTTGCTACAATGCCAAAACTTTCTCATACAATTAAAGTTGTAAATCCAAATACTGAAGTTGAGAATGAAGTTGTTCTGGAGGGACTAGCAAGTTTTTTCGCGTAGGTATGGCTCATACCGACCTTGAGTCATACTTCAGGATTAATTTTGCCTTGATGCAACACCATAAATATAGCTTGACAGAGTTAGAAAATATGATACCTTGGGAGAAAGAGGTATACCTTGCTTTCCTCCAACAGTATATTGAAGAAGAAAACCTAAAAGCACAACAAATGAATGGTTGAAGCATCTCCACTTATTGGTAGAACATCTAGGGTATCTGCTGCTGCCTTTACAGGTAGAGCGACTGCTCCTGCTCAACCAGATCCAGTAACCACTGGTTTAATTAGTAAGAATTCACTACAACTGGCAGTCGTATCAAACCAGATACAGGGAATGACTGCCCAGATGAATTCTCTTGCTGGTTCATTACAAGTCATCAGTAGTAACTTAGCAACATCTCAATCATTAGATAGACAGAGAGAAGCACAAGAGCAGGCATTACAATCTAAACTCGCTCAGGAGAAACTGAGAGAAGGTAAAGAAAGTGTAATTGAGAAGAAGATACAAACAGCAGCAATTGCTCCAGCACAAAAGATTTCTTCTACTGCACAGTTTACACTAACAAGACTCAATAGTTTCTTTATGAGTCTTTTGGGTGGTTGGTTATTGGTCAAAGGTGTAGAGACTCTCAAAGCACTTGGGGATGACAATAAAGATAAACTGAATGAAATTAAGAATAGTGTTATTGGCACACTAACTCTAATTGCTGGTAGTTATATTGGTGTTAGATTTGGATTGAGAGCATTATCTGCTAACTTCTTTAGAATTGGCAGTAGACTTCTTGCTGTTGCTGCTGCGGGACTGTTTGTGAATCCTGCCAAACAACTGATTGAATATGTCATTAGTGCGGGAAAAAATTTAGTAGAGCAAATAGCAAATCCAGTAAAGAATTTACTTGGAGGAGAACCAGAACCTGATCCTTCAAAAACACCAGAAGAACAAACAAATAATCCTGAAACCACTGGAATGGGTGGTCCATCATTGGCATCTCCAACTGAGACAATGATGGGAGAAAAGGTTAATCCAAAGTTAGAAGAATTACAAGGTGAACTTGGTGGCGTTAAACAGGATTATATGTTGAATAGAATTAGTAAAGAGGAATATCAGGAAGAGAAGGAAAGACTAACATCAGAAATTGAAGCTCTTAAATCGGAAAAAACTAAGGCACAAGTAACTGCCCAACCACAAGAAACAATGATGGGCAAACCATCAGAATCGAAAGAGGGTGCTGAAGTTGATACTTCAAAACCACCAGAATATGGAACAACAACTTTAGCAGCAACTGATGGAGAATCTGTTGAGGGTGATCCATCTAAGGGAACTAAAGATACTCAACTGAAAGAAGGAAGTAAGTCCCTTGTTGAAATGGGATTTATTACATCTGAGGTTGACTCATTTGTTGATTCTGAGAAATATATTGGAAAAACTGGAGTGCTTACACCTGATATGCTTACTCCGACCAAAAAAGATGCTGATCTTGCCCAAAAGGTCGGTCCAGCACCAGAGCCAGCGGTGAATGTTGTTCCAATTCAAACTTCTGACGAAACCTCAAAAGCACCACAACAAAAACCAGCAGCAACTGGATCAATTAATAATGTGCCGTTTTTCGCAACGAGTAATAGTGATAACATTTATACTCTTGGCGCTTACTCTAACTTTAACGTACTCCCAGTCTAATGGCAGAAGCACAAAATTCTCTCCTAAAAAGTGGTACTAGTATTCAAACGATTCAGGGTTCTCTGAATTCTTTTGGTAAGAGTTTGAGAGCTGCCAATTCAACATCTTCTAGCATCATCAAAGACCTGTACGCAGGAAATAGAGATAAGAGAAGTGCGATGATGAAACAGAGAGAACTGTTTCAGAAGAGAAGAGACGCAGTACAGAAGAGGGAAAGAGAGGATGTAATTGAAGCAGGTAAGGTCGATTCTTTATCTACAGCATATAGAAGATCTTCTAAGGTTATTGGTGGAAGCACGAAAGGTTTCCTTGGAAGAATTATGGATTTTGTTGGAACTTTGATGCTTGGATGGTTGGTAAATAACCTGCCAAGAATCATTAAGATGGCAAAGGAGTTAACGGAGAGAGTTCAAAATCTAATTAGTGTTTTAACTTCTTGGACGGATGGTATTGGAAACTTCTTCAGTGGGTTTACAACAGAGTTGGAATCAGTCCTATCAAATCTGTCTGGATTTGATTTTAATAGTGATGTCAAAGATCTTGAAAAGAATACCAAGAAAATGGAAAAGGGTAGTGATAATATAGTCAGAGATATGGAAAATATGATTACAAGATTCTTGGATTTTGATTTGTTTAAAGAACTTGGATTTAAATCTGATGATGAACCAGATGCTTCGAAACCACCAGGAGAGCAAGGTCTTGGTGGAACTACGAGTCCTGGGGAAGAGGAGAAACCAGGGTCTTATCCAAGTGGTGTTTATGATGCTAAAAAACTAACACAACTTGCTAGAAGTGTTGGAATGCCTGAGGATAAAATTCCAACAATGGTTGCCATTGCTCTTGCGGAATCTGCTGGAAAAACTGATGCTCACAATCCAGTACCACCAGATGACTCTTATGGATTATGGCAAATCAATATGATTGGTAATTTAGGTCCTGCTAGAAGAAAAGAGTATGGATTAAAATCGAATGAGGAACTAAAAGACCCTAGAAAGAACGCAAAGGCAGCACTTGCTGTCTTAAAGAGTCAAGGTTTGAGTGCTTGGAGTGTTTATAAGAGTGGTGCTTACAAAACACACCTTGGAAAAGCAAAATCAGCATATGAGCAAGTAAAGAGTCAACCTAAATCAGCACCACCAGGACCTGCTCCAAAGGTAGATCCTGGAGTTAAATACAGAAAAGGTCAAGATATATCATCTGTTGTTGGTGCTCCTGCTACGGTTACATCACTAAAAGGTTCTTTTGAAAGTTTCAGAAGCAGACCACACGGAGGTCTTGATATTGGATGTTCATCGGGACTGTATATTGCTCTTAGGGGTGTTGATGCTGAAGTAGTAGCAGTTGCTAATCAACCTAAAGGATATGGTAAAGTTATTGATATTTGGATTCCCTCTCTTGGAATTCAATTGAGATTTGGTCACAACAGTCGTATTTTGATTACATCAGGTAAGATTCCTGCTGGAACTTCATTTGCCGTAACAGGGTCAACAGGAAGGTCAACTGGACCACATATTCACCTTGAAGCAGATACTAGAAAAGGAAATTCTGGGTATGGTGGTAATACTTCACCAAATCCATATGTTGCATTGATTAGTTTGACAAAGACTGAAATTAGTGGTGTACAGTATCAAGTTCCTAAAATTTCTGCTGCCCCCTCAAAAGCAGAAGTATCAGCGCCAGAAAAGAGCACTGATGTTGCCAAAAGTGTTACGCAGGAGAAAAAGGGATTGACCATTCCTGTTCCAATACCATCAGCACCAGGAGGAGAGGCAGCACAACAGGAACAAATGGCAACACCTGGAGGTCCATCATCCGGTGGTGGCGGTAATGCGTTAAATAGATTTGTAACGATAACACTCCTTAGAGAATTGGAGTATACCTAATGCCAGCGGTAGATAGTTCGAAATATGATGAGGTTCTAATTGAATCTAATGACCAGTCTAAAACTATAGATTTAAGAACTGGTGTACAGTCGATTGATTACTATGAAGATATTTTTTCACCAACGATTACTGCTAAGATAGTTGTAACTAACACTGGTAACTCTATTGATGGGCAATCAATTTATCAAGGATTGCCATTAAGAGGTGGTGAGAGAGTATCAATAAAGATTGCTGGTAATACTTCCAAAAATCCTGGACTAAATTTCTCATCCAAGGATTCTTATCTTTATGTCTCTAGTATTTCAAATGTAATCAGTGGCAATCAAGTTGAGACATTTGTATTGAACTTGTGCTCTAGGGAAGCAATTACAAATGAAACTGCTAGAGTTGCGAAGAAGTATCCTACTTCATCACCAATTTCTGCTTCTGCTGAAGATATTATCAAATCATACTTACAGACGAAAAAAGATGTAAAGGTTGATCCATCTTCCAATAAGTATGGATTTATTGGTAATATGAGAAAACCATTTACTGTATTGACCTGGTTGGCATCAAAAGGCGTTCCTGATAGTAAAGGTGATGCAACTGCTGGATATGTCTTTTACGAAAATCAAGATGGATACAATTTTAGAGCATTGGATAAGTTAATTACTCAGGAATCTTTAGCAACATATAATGCTACTGATATTGTAAACCCAAACTCTGAAAAGCAAGACTTTCAAATTCTTTCTTATGTTACTACCAAAAATCAAAATATGGTAGAGAAGTTAAGACTTGGTGCTTTTGCAAGTCAAAGAATGTTCTTCAATCCATTGAACTTTGAGTTTACTGATCCAGAAAAAGGACTTTTCAAGATAGATGACTATGCTGGAAAGTCTAAGAATCTTGGTTCCAAAATCACCCTACCAAAGATTACTCAAGATTCTGAACAGACTCTTGGAGATATTCCTACAAGAATGATTACTGGTATTATAGATCTTGGCACTCTTGAAAAAGATGTGTCAGTCGATGAGAATGCTAATCCACTTAAATATCAGTCTCAAGCACTGATGAGATATAATGTGTTATTCACACAGTCTATCACTATGACTGTACCATCCAACACAAATTTGAAGGCAGGTGATATTATCGAATGCTTGTTCCCCAAAACAACAACTTCAGAAAAGAAGGAATATGACCAGGACCAAAGTGGTCTATATATGATTAAAGAACTGTGTCATCACTTTGATACGGAGGGTTCTTATACTTCAATGAAGTTAATAAGAGATACATTCGGCAAATACGGAAAAAATAACAAAGAAGGATAATGTTAGAAGAGTCTTTACTTAAAACTAATTTTATCGGAAGAGACGGATTCCGTTGGTGGATTGGGCAGGTAGCTCCTGATGAAGCACAAGGTGCTCAGAATGATGGTGGTGGATGGGGAAATAGGGCTAAGGTTCGTATTCTAGGTTACCATCCTTACAGTACAGCAGAACTTCCAAATGAAGATTTGCCTTGGGCACAAGTTCTTCTGTCACCATCCGATGGTTCTGGAGCAGCAAACAGGAGTAAAAGTATAAAATTATCTCCAAGTGATACTGTATTTGGATTCTTCTTGGATGGTGATAATGCTCAAATTCCAGTAATTCTTGGAGTATTTGGTAGGACAAGTTCCGTACCATCGTCTACATTTAAGAGTCCTTTCGTTCCTTTCACTGGATACACTGGTAAAATTAAGAATGATGGAAAGAATATCATAAAGAATGAATCAAACGAGCAGAACACTCAGGCACAAAAGTCTCCAAAGTTAGTTTCTCCACAAGATGCAAAGAGATTAAGCACAGATGGGCAGGCACCAGATAAAGGTGAACGTTCTGCTTATGATGCTATTGGTGATAAGGTAGTTGCTGCTTCTGCTTCTGGTACATCTACCATCACTAAGATAAAGGTGGAGATAGAGAACTTTGTCAATAAAATTCGTTCAATTACAGACAAAGTAACAGGTGCCATTGGTAAAGCGAAGAAATTTATTGATGCTGAGATTGGTAAAATAACAGCAAAGATACAGAAGGTAACTTCTGGTATGGTCAATGATATGGTGAGAAATCTATACACAGCAATGGAACCCATTATAAATCAGGGTTTGAAACTGCTGTATAGAACTGTATATGCCTTAGTTCTTGCTGCCACTGGTAGTTCAATCATCGCACATAAGGCTGGTGTTGCGGCACAGGCAGCAATGATTGAACCCGTCAAAAAAATTGCTGATGCTTTACCTTGTATAGCAAACTCAATCATCGGTGGTCTCGCCAATATAATCAAGGGTATTCTGTCAAATGTAGCAGAAAATATTACAAACTTTGTTTCTTGTATTGGAGACCAAGTTATCGGTGCTCTGATGAATCATATCATCGGTGGTATCACAAAGTTTATTCAACCCCTTCTTGGTGGAATCGAAAAGATTTTGATGGGATTCAGTCCACTCAATTTCTTAAGATCGACAGCAGAAGCAATTATTGGTCTAGCAAATTCCCTATCCTGCGAGGAAGTAGCACCAGAATACAGTTCATCAACAAATGAATGGGTGATTGGAAAGGGACCAAGTGATAATACTGGTGTTCCCATCAATGAAATCTTAGAAGCAGCAAATAAGGCAGATAGTCTTGCTGCCGACATTATCAATGCTGGTCAAGATCTTTCAGACTTGGCAGGATCTCTTGGGGTCTTTGACTTTATGAACCCAAGTGTTTCTATTCCTGGATTTACAAGTCAACTTGGTAAGTGTTATGCTGGACCACCACAACTTGGTGGATGTGGTGGAACAAAAGTCAAAATCTTTGGTGGATTTGGTAGTGGTGGAACAGCAAATGCTATCATTGGAGCAATCAAAGCAGTTGCCGATGGTGGAAGAGGCATTACAGGAAGCGTGATTGGAGTTGATTTGGTGAATGGTGGTGGAGGATACACCTTCCCACCATTCGTTGAGATTGTAGATGAATGTAAGAGTGGATATGGTGCTATTGCTAGAAGTGAAATCGACTATAACACTGGACAAATTACTAATATCTACATCGTGTCTGAAGGCGAAGGTTATACTGTAAGCAATGACCAAGATGATTACATTGGTGATGTACCAGATATTATTGACCCAGGCATTGGATACGATTCTGATAGTGATACGGTAACAGATAACAATGGTAATGATTATTCTATTGAAACTGATGAGGATGGAAGAATAGTTAAATTGGTTCCATCTGAAAATAATGTATTCAATTCAATCACAGATACTGTCGAATTTGATATTGAAACAACGACAGGATTTGGTGCACGTCTCAAACCTAAGTTTAGAGTAAGACCAATTGAACCACAAGGTGAGGTCAAGCAGGTTATTGACTGTATAGAATAAATAATCAAAAAGCAATATGGCAGCACAGAATTGGCAAAAAAGGCAGTGCGAAACGTTCAGTCCTAATTTTAGGATTGACACTGGTAATCCTTCGATGGGTTACAATGGTTCTGAGGTTTATGATTTTTATGCTACCAGTGAAGAAGGTGACGTTTCTCTTATTGGAATGACCGAAGGTGGAATTTTACACATCTATAATGATAGATGTATTGAAATTGTTGGTGGACAAAAGTCTGAAGAAACTGGTGTAGATATTAAGATTACTGGTAAAAATGGTGATATCTGGATTACTGCCATGAAGAATGGTCAGGTGAGAATCCGTGGAGCAAATATTGTTGTTGATGCCGATGAAAATTTGACACTCAAAGCAGGAAACAATATCAATATTGAGGCAAAGAATAAATTAAGTATCAAAGCAAGTGTTGCCAATATGGACGCAAAGGAAGGCAATCTTGCTCCACCCAAAGACGCATTTATGGGTAAATGCTTTGCTGAAACTTATGTTGAGGACGCTGCGATTGCTAAGGTCGGCAAA
>Ga0255768_10005644_pt1 | contig 11992 bp, 6 predicted proteins | sample 071ome_33_FD_179983 | JGI IMG/M metagenome (GOLD analysis project Ga0255768, IMG submission 179983) | Coastal salt marsh microbial communities from the Groves Creek Marsh, Skidaway Island, Georgia - 071412AT metaG (version 2) | ecosystem: Environmental > Aquatic > Marine > Intertidal zone > Salt...
ACAGTCAACATTTAACGTAGAGCCAGAATATGTAAACGACCCCACCTTAGACACACCATCTAGGCTTGCGAATAGGTAGGCTATGTAGTTTGTGCTTCCCTGACTAACAAGAGCATCAGCTGTAAATGACGTATCGCTTAATGAAACCCAATTACTTCTGGATACTGCTGATGAATTGTCATTAACTTTTAAATATGCTGATGTTCCTACGCCTGAATGGTAAGTATACCAATCATCTGCGCCACAAGTGTTTCTTGATTTAAACCATATCATCTCTGGCACGGCATTAAGATTATGTGTTTCTGTGTTCCCTGTTCCGTTCCCCGTGTAAGTAACGACATCAAAGAAGTTGGGGGCACGTTTCCACATCCAAGATTGGTAATTTGTGCTTACAGACGTAGCATTATAGTATCCGTCCATAAAGTCAAACGTCTGAGCAGACTCAGCTGCTTCAGCAGCGGTGCTGTCTGTAGACAATCGTCTACCTTGGGTCAATCTTGAAGATAGTAACCAGCTACTTGAGCTGTTTATAACTTTATAAAGACCAGCATCAACGGTAAACCCAGAATTAAACGCAGGTGGGTTAGGCAAAGTCCCACCCAATGTATCCATAGCAAACACATCAGTCGCATCTTCAGGCACAGCCATAGGGCCACGGCGAATGGCTATGTAGATGTAGTCAATGTTGGCGTAACCACTACCTGCGGCATTTAAATCGTAAAGAAAGCCCGTGGATGTTGGCTTAATAGGGTAAGTTACGTTATCGCTTGAGCCTTCTGCGTTGGATGATTCCGCAGCTAAATAATTTCTTTCAGTCTCACCCCAGCCTCGCATCACATCGTCTATTTCCCAAGAACTTGTTCCGTCAGTCCTTTTAAAGATAAGAAACTGAGGCTCAAATCCCAAGTCAATAGTTGCCCTACTGTTGGAGTCAGTAGTAAAACTCCCACACTTGATAATATCAGCATCACCATCAGGGCCGAACTCACCGTCACCATCGTTGTGGGCGAATAGGTAGGCTACGTATGTTTCACCTGAACCATTTACCCTAATACTTGCTCCAACGGTAAACTCTGTTGAGGTAGGGGCGGTAGAGTTCCATCTTTCAATATTAGATCGTGCAGCCGTTGAATTTAAAACTAAGTGGTACTGTTCTGGAGATGTCGCATCTGTTCCTACATGATAAACAGTCCAATCCTGTGCGCTGCTTGTAGACTTTACAATTATACAGGCTGGAACGCTACCAAGATTATGACTGATTGTCCTGTTTGTCCCTGTCCCAGTATACGTCACCACATCAAAGAACTTAGGGGCTTTGCGGAATGTCCAAGAGGCGTAGTTTTCACCATTAGTATTAACTTGACTAAAATTTGGGATAGAGAAACCATTTGCGTTAAATGACCAAGTTCCATTGGCATTACCTACTTGAGCACCAGTGTTATTACTTTCTAGTCTTCTGTAAAAACCACGTTCACTATCACCTAAGTAATGGTCATCAGTTTGGTCCCTATTTTTAATCCAAACCAAACCACCTTCGCCAGCATCGGCTGCGTCAAAGGGGCCGAAGGGAGAGTTCGTAACTGTTCCATCATATTCCGTTACAGTGTGACCAGAGCTACTATTATCACTAAGAATGTCGCTTTGTTGAAGGGTTAGCAACTTTGTATTAGCTACAGAAGATATAGTAGAGGTAGGTGGTGTGAAAGCACTTGTATAAAGAGCTGTACCTTTTACATAATGAAAATCTGAAAGATACCCATAAAACCTTTTATCGTTTTGCGCCCTGCCAATCAAAAGTTGATTAGCTGATTGAGCAAAAGAAGTTGTTGATACAGATGTTGTTGAGCCTAGAACACCATCAAGAAATAAATATAAACTACTTCCACTTCTAACCAAAGCAACATGATGCCACGTTCCAAAAGAAACTGTACCTATAGTAGCATTAGACACAAAATTCCAAGAAGTCCCACTACTTGAACCGTAAAATTTAAGATCAGCAGTTGTTGATGTTATACCAGTGTAAATAATAAGTGGGTCGTAATCAGAAGTACCTGCCCCAAAAGAAAAAATTATATTATTATTACCCGCACCATCAGATACATTAACAAAAAACTCTATTGTAAAATCGCTGTTGCTTAAAGCAAAATCTGTAGAGGTTGATGTTTGTAAATATCCACTATCTCCTGTAGGTGCTGAACCTGTCGCAGAACCACTAAAGTAACCAGACCCACTACCAAAAGACTGCCCAAGGTTAATCCCATTCTCAATAACCTGAGAACTTCCGTTCCCTTCATAGAGATAGGTGGAGAACACATCTTCTACGTTAAGCGCACCAGCACCACCCGCACTACCTGCAGCAGCTTGTAAGAGTTTCTTTTTAGTTGCCATGTTAGCTTATCCTAATGCTTGACCTGCAGTAAATCCATACCAGTTAGTACCACCGTCACGAGTAGTAAATACAAATACATCTTTAGCTGATGCAGTTGCAGTCAGTGTCGGTGCAGTTGCAGCGGGCCAATCTACTGAGCTAGGCCAAGTGACCGTGTAACCAGACGCAGAGGCATCCTGAATGATCTCAATGCTGAAGCTATACGCAGTGCCGCTGGCAGGTGGGTTAGAGAACGTGAACGTGGTGTTGCCTGACAGAGTATGGCTAAAGGCGTTACCTGCGTGGCAGTTGACTGTAGGTGATGTGCCAGATGTAGCTGCATAGGTTTCGTTGTAACTGTCGGCTATAAACTCGCCTGTTACGTCTACTCCAGTTGAAACTGTAGATAGCTTAACATTATTATTGTAGTATAATGCTACAGAGCCGCCATCATTCATAACGGCATATGTGGCAGTTTTACCTGCATTCCTAAAGTTTAGATTTGTAGCATCTATATAAAGATTACCAGTGCCTACGTCTTCAATTACAGAACCTGTACCAGCATGGTAAATAATTAAATCATTACTATCACCTAGCTGTATCTTATCGTTATCTTTTAAATTAATGCTACCGCCATCAATCTTAACATTATCCTTATCCTGATACGCCATCGTACCAAGGTCAGCATTTGTAGGCACCTGATCGGGGTTTGTTCCAGTAAGTTTAGCCATTAGTTATGCCTCCGTCATTGCTTGCAGGGTGGCGTTGGGTAGACGCTTGGGGTAGATGGCTATCTTTGAAACAGGGTTATTAGACCTTCTGTTGTTGTAGTTTTCTACTCCGTTGCCAATCCATATTCTGGTAATATCAGTACCTGCTAAAGGTACACTTGTATCTGTTAAGACGGAATTTCCATTTCTCGCAAAAGCAACATCGTTTTCTGCAATCGCCAATGCAGCTTTTTGTGTGGTTCCTCTGGCTAGAGCTTCTACAAATGTTGGACTTGCTTGAGTAACTCCACTAATCCTAACGGATGTGGACAAATAGCCAGCAGGGGTGCTGTGTATAGCATAAGCGTTGCTAATAGATGTCCCACTAACAGAAACGAGCCTACGGTAATCGTCTAGTGGCGGCTGTTCAGCCTCAACGTAAATAGTTAAGTCAACAGGGTTGATATAACTAACATCGTCAATATAAGCGGTATCTCTCTCCCTAGTCACAGTAGACCCAGATGTGGGGATGTATGACGTTGGGAAGGAGCCTTCTTCTAGCTGTGCGCCCCAGAAAAATACGCCTGAGTAACCATCGCCAGTAAATAAACTACTACTTGTGCTGACTGCATCATTTATTAAATGCAAGGTTGCTGTGCCACCACTTAAAGAGGATTCACCTGTTGCTGTAATTGAGCAGCGATACCAACCGTTACCAACATCTTCTATTGTGCCTGTAGCATCAAGCTCATCATACACCGTGCCGTTTACTAGATCAAAGAATGCTCTGGGATTACCAGTGCCTGTCCAATCCGCATTAGGATTATATTGAATGTAAAACTTAGTATATTCCCCAGCTTTGGCAAAAATAGAAGTGGTGTAAGTATTACTTGCAGTACCATTCATGGAAGCCCACAAAAAGTGATAGTCTGTATCTGTATTAGCTATTAACTTGTCGCCTGTAAGTGTTCCGTCTGGTGCAACTATAACATTACTTTGTTTTGTTGTGTCTGAAACATTCCATCCACTTTGATCAATTTGAGATTGCGTAAACAAATTCGTCCTAGCTTCCTCAATCAGCAAGCCCTTGCTTTCACCTGTCACTGGATCGTGGTCAAACCGTGCCTCACCTGATGCCGCTGTTTGCAGCACTGGCTGGTACTTCACGATGGGGCTAGAGGTTGTCGCTGTGTAGGCTGTGGCTGAGCTGCGCTGTTCTACTTGGCAACCCCAAATGTAATATGTCTCAGTGCCAGCGGTGGTAAAATTCTGCAAGCGACCAGTTGGGGCAGCAGGATCAACAAAAGATGTGATGAAGTTGCCCTGATTATTGCTGCCAATGGCAGGTGCCGACATAGTTACACGATACCAGCCGTTACCTACATCTGTGATTGATGAGGCTGAAATGCTTGATGCTGTATATGTAATTGTGCCAGCCGTTAAGTCTACGTTAATATAAGCTGCGGAACCAAAGTCTGCACCATTACCAAATACAAACTGAACATCGTCTACTGTGCCAGCCTTTAAGTAACAGGAAAGAGTATAGGTTTGCCCAGAGACAGGGCGATAATAGCTGCTAGGACGCTGCAAGTAATGCTGTGACGTTGTTGCAGTTGCTTGTATCAACGCAGCCGTAGTCGTGCCGTCAGGCGCAGTAGTATTGTTGTTTGTGATTGTTCCGTCAGAAGCACTCGCCCCAAACGTCCAGATTGTGCTGAAGTCCTGACTGTAGGTAATCAAATTCTCCTCTGCTTTCGCAGTGGTCTTACCATCCCAGTAAGTCGCAGTGCTGCCACGGGTAAACGTGATGCGTGGATCAAGGGTCTTGCTGTTCGCAAAGTCTAGCAAAAGACTAGGGCGAATGTCGGGTAGATCGGCTGTATTGTCTAACTGATTAAGTTCGGCAGCAGAGGCAGTGAGGTCACTAATCTCTGATACACTTATAGCACCATCTGCAAGTGGATTACCTGCACTGATTAGGTCTGCTAAGTCTCTTGCTTTGGTCATGTTACGTTACCCTTTAATTAGACATAAAATCATTAAGCATTAACATAGTTGTAGAGGTTAATGCCCTGCCTGATTTTCTTGCTCTTTGTGCTTGGTTAAGATTGTCATAGTTAGATGTCCAACCGCCAAGGTCTTGGAAAGTTCCATCGTATTGAATCCGATAAAAGTTACCCGCAGTTAATCCTGTTAATCCAGTTGCTATTTGACCTGCATTTGCAATCTTAACTGTGTTATTAGCTGATGCTGCTTCTTTAGCTATGCCAATAAAGTCATTAAAGTTGTCTTCTACAGGAGCGTAGTAACCAAACAAGTTGGAATTATTTAAACCATAAAATGCAAAACCTGCACTTGGATTGTACATAGCACTTTCTACTCGGCTACTATTACTCAATAGCGTGACATTATTCTGGCTAACTTGAGTAGGTGCTGATGTGTTTAATTGTATGTTACCAGCATAAGTACCACTACCGTCATAACTACCATAAAACAACCTGTTACCTGAACTGTCATAACTTGTGTAAACTGGATAACTTGTATTTGCAGAAGAAATAGTAATGTTATTAAAAGAAAGATTACTTATAACATTTGATGAGCTTACATCAAATTGAACAATACCACCTTGGCTTGCATTAAACATAGCAAAAGCACCATAACTACCGCTTACGTGTTTAAATAAATTACCATGTGAATAATATGTATGAGCAGTACCGCCAAAAGTATAAGGAGAACCCCAAGTAACGCTTGACCCGCTTATGGTACCAGCAACACCCTTAAAATCCCCCGCATGATAGTACACAGCAATGACTTTACTTCCGTCACTTAACACACTGTGCATATCAAAATCACCAGATGAGCCAAAATTACTGCCGCTTGGCCCTGTTTCAGAACCAATTGTAATTGTACTTGATCCAGCACCACCAAAATCTACTACACGCCCTCTACCAAAACCACTTGAATCTCTATAAAGAACAAACACTTTATCTTCTGTTGAATTGTAGGTAGCCGATACAGTATTTTCAGTAGCGTTAGTTATTGCATTTTCAATCTCGTCATTGCCAAGAGATGTTAAAGTTAAGTTTGTAGTATCAGGCGTAAACGATAAACCTTGCAATCTATGATTTGTTAAAAGATAAGAAACTAACCAAATCACTTTATTATTCTGAGCAGAATATAAAACAATAGCTCCCTGAACTTTGTTAGACTGACCTGTAAAACTAATTGGTGTACCAGCCGTAAAACTATTTGTACTAGGGTTCCATCTAGCAAGAACTAATTGTGTAGAGCCGCTTGAATTTTCAATGCAAACTGCAAATACATTACCAGAAACATGCGCCATTCTACCAGTTGTACTAGTTTGAAGCGATCCTAAATTATTATATCCGCTTCCACCAATTCGAGCTACTTTCTCCACTTTGCCGCTAGTAATATTAAAAGCTAAAGTATCTCCTTCAACTATATCTTCAGATGTAGTTAGCTCAATGCCACCACCGCCTGATATACCAGCCGCACCTAGTGCCGCCACAGTTGTTGCATCTACAGACGCAATGTTACTTAGCTGTCTGCTATCATCTACGACTGTTGTGCCACCTACTTTAATCGCCATCTTCGGATTCTCCTATTAGCTTTACGTTATTGTTGCATTCGTATTGACGTTACCTACAACGTCTAAGTTACCTGATGCGTCTAACTTCATCTTGTTCACACCGCCTGTAGCAAAGTACAGTGAGCCGCCAGACTCTGTGATTGTCCAGTTAGACCAACCCACAGAGCCATCTCGTAGCATCTCTAAATTACCTGATGCATCAATCCGTACAGACTCACTGCCACCAGACTGGATCGTAAAAGTATCACCAACCGAACCAATACTAACCTTATAGTCTGCTGTAGTGCTTGGGTCTTGAAACTCCATATGTGACTTAGTAGTACCAGAGCCGCCAATGACACGAACTGGCAAATTGTCGCCAGTGCCACCTTCTACTGTTAGCTTTCTGGAAGGGGTGCTTGTACCTATGCCTAATGCTTCTAATGAAGCATCCCAGAAGAACTTTGCAGTGGTGCCTGTGTCTTCGTAGAAGCTGATGTCGCCATTTGGAGCAATGTAAGCACGGTTTGTAGTACTTCCCCCGCCATAACCAGCAAAAATGATTCCGCCATCTGCTGTGTCATTCCTTGACCTTAATACTGCATTTTCACCCTGCTGCTGAAGGAAGCTGAATTGGTTAGTCCCATCTGTATCTTGGACTTGTATACGTGGGTTTGAACCTTCAACAGCAATAGTACCATCTGCATCAATACGACCCGTTACGTTCAAATCACCAGTCATAGTATCGCCAGCTACTTCAACGTAACGAGCATCACTCTGTGACTTAGTATAAGTATCAGCTACTACGAATGTACCATAAGCTACAATGTCTACTGTATCACCTGCTGTGGCACCTGTAGTAAGAACGATGGATGTACCTGATGTAGCAGTGAAGTCTGTACCACTGATAAGCTTCACACCATTCAAGTAAGCATCTACATATCCTGGGTCATATGTAGCAGCAAATGTAGTCTGACCAGATGTAGCAGTGTAAGTAACTCTGTCTGCTGTACCGTTAACTGATGAACCTGCAGCTTGCCATCCAGAGCTACCATACACATACATAATATCTGTAGTAGTATTGAAGTACAATGCACCAGTGATAAGTGCATCACCATCATTGTCTAAGGCAGGAGCAGAAGCTTTAGCACCTAAGTATCTGTCATCAAAGTCATCATATGAGTTAGCTGCACTGGTTGCACTAGAAGCTGCAGCAGTAGCTGAGTTAGCTGCGTTAGTTTCACTTGTTGCAGCATTAGTAGCTGAAGTAGCTGCATTAGTTGCACTCGTAGCTGCAGCAGTAGCTGACCCTAAAATACCATCTACATATGTTTTAGTTGTAAGGTCAGCAGAATTAGTTGGGGTGTGAGTAGTTGTAATTGGTGAACTGCCCATATTAATAGAACCTGTCATGGTTCCACCAGTCAGAGCTAAGAATTTATTGTCAGCATAGTTTTTGGTTGCTGCGTCTTGGGCTGCAGTAGGATCACCCAAGCCTGTGATCTTGTTAGTACCCATAGCAATAGCACCAGTCATCGTACCACCTGCTAGTGGGAGCTTGGTTGCTATGCTTGTTGTAATAGTTGTGGAGAAGTTAGGGTCATCACCTAGAGCAGCAGCTAGTTCGTTTAGTGTGTCTAGTGTACCTGGGGCTGAGTCTACAAGGTTAGCAATGCTTGTATCTACGTAGCCTTTGGTTGCTGCGTCATTTGTGTTAGTCGGTGATGTAAGGTTAGTGATGGTAGCTGTAGTACCAGCATTCATGTTCAACGTACCGTCAATAGTAACGTTGTTGAAGCTAGATGAACCACTTGATGTGATGTTACCTGTTACATCACCTGTCAGATCACCAGTTACGTTGCCTGTAAGGTTACCTGTAACGTTTCCTGTGACAGGTCCGACAAAACTAGTTCCTGTAATCGTTGTGCCTGTGATAGCTGCTGCACTTGTTGCACCAATAATAGCACCGTCAATAGTACCACCATTAATATCAGCAGTCGCCAGTGTAGCTTGTCCAGATGTCGATACAGTTGTAAAACTACCAGCAGCAGCACTAGAAGCACCAATAGCAGTCCCATCAATAGCACCTCCGTTGATGTCTACAGTGGTAAGTGTAGATGTACCAGTTGCTGTTAGATCAGTCACGGTTGCTGCAGCAGAGGATGTACCACCAATAACTACACCATCTAATGTACCACCGTTAATGTCAGCAGTAGCAGCAGTTAGACTTGTGTTAGCTGTAAGAGTTGTAAATGTACCAGCGGCAGGTGTAGCAGCACCGATAGTGGTATTGTCAATAGCACCTGAGTCTAAGTCAACAGATGTGATGTTAGCTGTACCTAGTGTAGTTACACCAGTAACACCTAGAGTACCACCGATTGTAACATTACCAGAAGCATCCATTGTAGTGAAGTCAGCAGCAGCAGGGGTAGTTGCACCAATAATAGTTCCGTCTATTGCTCCACCATTTAGATCAACTGTGGTAGCAGTAAGGGTTGTAAATGTACCAGCATTAGGGGTTGTACCACCGATAACTGTATCATCTATTGTACCACCAGACAGGGTAATGGAGCCAATACTTGCAATACCATTTACATACAGATTCTTAAACTTTTGTGCAGAAGCACCAAGGTCAATGTCATTATCCGTTACAGGAACAATAGCACCATCTTGAATACGTATCTGTTCTACTGCAGCACTAGACACTTCAGTGTAAATACTGATACGGTTATTAGATGTGTCTACAACAACTTTGTTTAATGCATCAACGTCAGCAATCAAAGGTATGTAAGCACCCTCTGTAGAGCTACCATCGTGTTTGTGTCCACCTACGAAAGCAAACGCATCACGAATTGCGTTATACTCTGCGTTTACTGGTGCAGCTTTAATAACCGCATTAGCGATAATATCAGCTACTGATTGACGTGAATAACCTGCCATTTTATAACCTGTCTCCTACCCCGAATGTTATCACTAGACCCTGAATACTGTGTGACGCATTGGAATCATTAGTTACGAATTTAAATGATGCTGACTTACCTGAACCTGAAATGTTAGTACGTTTAACTGGGGCAGGGTTACCATCAAAGATTGCGGTGCTATCGTATAGTGCTTCGTTATAATAAGCTGCAGCACCTTCTGTGCTTAAAGTAAAGTTTGTTGGACTTAGTGTGTCTACATCTTCGTAGTCATACAATGCAGACATAACGATTGTGTTGTCACCTTCAGCACGTAGATATGTAGCTACAGTGTAGAATACTTTACGTTGCTCTGGGTCTTGCATATGAAAGAATGGTGTCTGAAACACAGAGAAAATATCGTCACCGTCAAAGTTAAAACCTTGTTCTTGACGATGGACTTTACCATTACTATCACCATGAATTACATATTCATTCTGTCCAATGTAGCCACTATCAGCACAGGTAGCAGTAATACCTAACATCTGACTATATTCAAACTGTAATCCGTTAGGTGTTTGTCTAAAGCCACCGATAATACCTTGAGTATCATTACCAGCAAAGAAATAACGGAACTGTGTCTTTTGTCGTATGACTACTGCATTTAATCCTTCAAGATCAATGTCAAAAATAATGTCAGTAAAAATAGACTGAATATCTTTTGATACCGTTTCAAGATTTACATCTCCTATCTTATCAGTTCCTGACACAGGACGCAAGCCATCTTGTGATAAAAATAAGAGATCGCCGCCAATTTCTACAACACTATCTGTAGCTAGGCACCCAAGATCATCTGTAACTTCTTGTAAAATAAAGTTAGAGATATTATCCCCAACAAGTTTACGAATGTTGTTTGTACCAAAGATATATAAAACATCACGAAAAGACTTAATAGCTACGATTGGGAAACCAACGTTAATAACCCCAGCCCCATCAGCAGGAGCAAAGCTAGTCTCATCGTATGGCGCACTAAAATAAAGATTCGTGTCTTCACTAGGGTCACCTGCTAAGAATATATGGTTCTTGAATACGTGTGAGAACTTAGGTGCGCTGGGTGCATCTGTGTGTGTTATCTGCGTATAAGTTGTACCGTCATATGTAGCTGCAGGGTTAATACCGTCAGTAAGCATTACCTTTGGACTACCCCAGTTGTACTTAGTGAAGCGTACCTTGGTTACGCCTGTCATTGTAGGAGAACCAGAAGTAGTTACTGCAACCCAAGCTGATGTAGCTGTATCCCAATAATGTAAGTAGTCAGAGCCACTAGAAGGTGTACGACAAGCTAGAATACCATCGTTGACACCATTAGCAACACAAACACCTAGAACTTTACCTGTGCCTGTAACTGTACCGTAGTCATTACTAAACCCGTTGATCTTACGATAACCACCAGTAACAGATGGTTCGTAGTTAATTAGAGCAACTGCTGATCCTGGTTGTGTCTCACCTTGTGACAACACATCACGACTAGTGTTTAGACCGCCTTGGCAGAATACTTTGAAGGATGCTAGATTGTCTGCCATTATACCGCACTGTTAAAACTAGAAACACTTGCACGTTCAATTACGGTAGATCGTACATATAGATTATCGTCTAGTAGTAATCTACGCATTGACTTAATACCATTTTGAAAGTTTTGTTGGTGAATAGCCGCACTCTGTTCATTACTACGGAATCTCATAATGTACATAACTGCACCATCAATGATCACATGTTTAAATCTATCAGGAATTATTGTTGTATCATTGTAAAGACTTAGATCACTGGGGTATGTGAAGTACACATATTCTACTTCATATGCAGCGTTAGGTAAAGGGGTAATTCCAAATTTATTTTCTTGTGTCTGAAATACAACAACAGGAGCACCAATACCGTTTACCTGATCTCCTTCTTCATCACCAACTCTATAGTTCTGTACATAGTCGTTGTAGTTAATTACTTTTAAATGTTTAGGGCTAACACTTAGTCCACTAGTCTTTTTTAGAAAGAACGTATCCCAATCTACTGAACCCATATTAGAAGGAAAAGAATATGTACCCGTTCCTGCTGTCAATGTTTGAGTATATGTTGTTTTTAAAAAAGGCCATTCCTGACCGTCTTGTAAAATAAGACGAATACTATTATTTACTGCATCCTTGGCAAGAGCTTGAACGTTACGTACAGTATCAAAGCCATCACCTGCAATATCAAGTGTGACTTCATTTAAACGTCTTAGCACATCATTTACTAGTGTAATGTATGTAGTTGCCATAGAATATCTTTCTTTTAGATATGCGTAAGAGGGCCACCGAAGCAGCCCCCTTAGTTAATTATAATTAAGCTAGGTTGTAACGTGCTGTTACAAGAGCTTCTGGACGCAAGATTTTGC
>Ga0255768_10005651_pt1 | contig 11979 bp, 1 predicted proteins | sample 071ome_33_FD_179983 | JGI IMG/M metagenome (GOLD analysis project Ga0255768, IMG submission 179983) | Coastal salt marsh microbial communities from the Groves Creek Marsh, Skidaway Island, Georgia - 071412AT metaG (version 2) | ecosystem: Environmental > Aquatic > Marine > Intertidal zone > Salt...
TTCTAGCTACTTAAACGGAGAACTAAAGAGGGTATAAGATGATAAAAACTGGATTTGAGACGAGGGTAAAAGTTCAGCAAATTATTGAGAACCAATTACCAGAGTTTTTACGTTCCGAAAGTCCTAAAGCGGTAGATTTCTTAAAGCAGTATTATATCTCACAAGAATATCAGGGTGGTCCAGTAGATCTTTCTGATAACTTAGATCAATATCTTAAGATTGATAACCTGACTCCGGATGTTATTAGTGGTTCTGCCACTCTTTCTGCTGGAATTTCTTCTACTACAGACACTATTGAAGTGTCTTCGACTAAGGGATTTCCTGCTCAGTATGGATTATTTCAGGTTGATAATGAAATAATCACATACACTGGTATCACCACAAACAGTTTTACTGGTTGTGTGAGAGGATTCAGTGGAATTACGACTTATAGTTCAAAGTCAAATCCAGAAGAATTAATCTTCAGCACTTCGAATAAAGAATCTCATAGTTCTGGAGCATCCGTAAAGAACTTAAGTGCTGAGTTCTTAAAAGAATTCTATAGAAAACTCAAGTATTCTCTTGCTCCAGGTCTTGAGAATGTAGAGTTTGTATCAGATCTGAAAGTTAATAACTTTCTTAAGGAAGCAAGATCTCTATACGAATCAAAGGGAACAGAAGAATCCTTCAAGATTCTATTCAATGTCCTTTATGGTGTAACACCTAAAGTAGTTGATCTGGAGCAATTCTTAGCAAAACCCTCTTCTGCAAACTTTTTAAGAAGAGAAATTATTGTTGCTGAAAGAATTTCTGGTGATCCAACTAAACTGATTGGACAAACGATTAAGAAATCAACAGACTCGACAACACAAGGTTCAGTGTCTGAGGTTGAAATCTTCACTAGATCTGGTATTTCAACCTATTATAAGATTGGATTGTTTGTTGGTTATGATGATAAAGATCTGATTGAAGGAACTTTCACAATCCAACCAGAAGTAACTGCAATAAATCCAGTTTCTGTTGGGTCGTCTGTCATAACTGTTGACACTACGATTGGATTTCCTGCTACTGGCACTTTAATTTCTGGTAGTAACACGATTACCTATACAGATAAAACTGTAAACCAGTTCTTGGGTTGTAGTGGAGTTGATACTGCAATTGGCGTAAGAGATCAAATCAGAACTGATGAAGTATTCATTGGATATGAAAATGGTGATACTACAAAAGAAGTAGAACTCAGAATCACAGGAGTACTGTCTGATTTTGAAACCGTTGGAGATATTAAGTTAGTCACAGAAGGACAGAAGATCTTTGTCAAGAATGTAGGTGAAAAGATCTTAAATCCAGAGCAAGACAAGTCATACAAACAGATTTTTGCAAACTCTTGGATCTACAATACAAGTTCCAGATTTGAAGTTGATAGTATAAGTGGTTCAAACTTTGTTCTGAAGTCTGATATCGACAAGTCAAATCTTAAAGTAGACGATACTGTTGATATCTTACTTGGATCTACAGAAAATGTTGCACATTCAAATGCAACGGTAGCATCTATTTCTGGAAGACAGATTACTCTCGATAACCTTGTTGGATTTACTGAGGACTCTTCTTTAGATTATTCTATAAGAAGAAAGTTGGATACTGCAACGAGTTCCGGAGCTCCTATCGTTTATGGCAATGATCTGATAACCAGTAATGTTCAGAACCTTTATAATGAGAACGATGAGTATTTCTATATTGCCTCAAACTCTTTACCAGAATATGATATTACTGAGACTGTTTCTAAAGCAGTTATAACATCTGCAAGTGGCAGTGCTCTTGCTGGATATAATGTCAATACTGAAAAGTATTCAATCTTATCTTTCAACTCCAGTGTTCCTTTTATAACTGGAGATGAAGTTTATTATACTGCAGAGAATGAAGTACTTTCAGGATTGTCTGAAGGAACCTATTATGTCAAGGTTCTTTCCCCAGACAACCAAGTTAGATTGTATTTGTCACGCTCTCTGATCGTCACTGACAATTATGTTGAATTCACTTCAACAAGTTCAACTGGTTCCCATACTTTAATTCTCTCTTCTCAGAAAGACGAATTAATTTACCCACAAAAGAATCTTAAAAAGATTCCAAATCATTCTTCTATCAGATCTGGAAACAACGAAACAACTATTCCAGGATCTCTTGGTGTCCTTGTCAATGGTGTAGAAGTATTAAACTACAAGTCTTTAGACAAAATTTACTATGGTCCTATAGACTCTCTGAACCTCTACAACGGCGGTGAAGGGTATGATGTGGTAAATCCCCCTACGGTAGAGATAACCTCTCCAGCAAGCGGCACTGACGCTCTTGTGAGACCCGTTGTCAAGGGAACTTTGAAAGAGGTTATTGTAGATCCACAGAATTTTGATATCAATAGAGTATTATCTGTTACTTTGACTGGTGGAAATGGTACAGGTGCAATTCTGCAACCTATTGTTGAAAAGAGACAGCGTGAAGTAGAATTTGACGCTAGACCAACTTATGATGGTGGTGGAGTCAATATCTACACAGAAACACTGACTTTCTTGACAGAGCATAGTTTCTCTGACGGACAAAAGATTCTTTATGATAGAAATGGAAATAATGCCATCGGTGTTTCCAGCTATCTTGGAAACAATCTTGATCTTGGCACTACACTCAGTAGCGAATCAACTTACTATGCTCAAGTTGTAGATGCAAATTCGATTAGAATTTATGAGTCTGAGACTGACTACAATAGTGGAATCAATACTGTAGGATTCACAACTTCAGCAACTCAGGGTATTCATAAGTTCAAGACTTTTGATGTCAAGAATACACTCAGATCAATTAAAGTAATTAATCCAGGATCTGAATATGAAAACAGAAAACTTATAGTAAAACCAGAGAATGTATCTACAATAGAAGATCTGATTTACTTCGAAGGACATGGATTCACTGATGGTGATCTGATCGAATATAGTACTGAAGGAACTGTTATTACTGGATTATCTACTTCTCTGAACTACTATATCTTAAAAGAAGACGATAATAACTTTAGACTGGCAAATGCTGGAATTGCTGGAACTATCAAATCAAATTATGATAGAAGAAATTATGTAAAATTCTCTAGTAAAGGAACTGGATATCAAAACTTTGCATATGAACCATTAACATTAAATATCAATTTCGAATCTGATGGTGTTGGTGGAAACATTGTTGCTACTCCAATTATTACTGGAGAAATTACTGATCTGTATCTTTATGAGAATGGTACAGGGTACGGAACAAATGTTCTGAACTTCCACAAGAAACCAACAGTAGCATTTAAAAATGGAAAAGATGCTGAACTTAGACCGATTGTAACTGGCGGTAGAATTGAGAATATTCAGATTAGTAACTATGGTAATGAATATTCTTCAGCACCAGACTTACAGGTAGTTGGAAGTGGAATTGGTGCAAAGTTAAGAGCAGTTGTTTCTGGAGGAAAAATAACAAGTGTAATCATTGTAAATGGAGGCATTGGGTACGATTCCAATACAACTATTAGAGTTGTTTCTAGAGGTAAAAATGCTTTTGCCGAAGCATATGTTCGTTCACTCACTCTGAACAATAATGATAGATTCTCTAACGAAGTTTTAATAGATAACCCCTCAAATTCTGAGGGAATGGGTTATTCTCTGGTTGGATATACAACCAGCATTGGTGGAGGAGTATTTGAAGATGGTGGATTATCTCACTCACCCATAATTGGATGGGCATATGATGGAAATCCAATCTATGGTTCCTATGGATATAGTGATCCCAACAACTCAAACTCTTCAATTAAAATATTAGAGTCTAGTTATACCAAGTCAACTTCAAATGTAACTGATAGACCTTCAGGATTTAGTTCTGGATTCTTTATTGAGGACTATAAGTTTGATAACTCTGGAGATCTTGACGAACATAATGGAAGATATTGTAAAACTCCAGAGTTCCCAAATGGAGTTTATGCTTACTTTGCAACGATTTCTTCTTCTGATTATTCTTCGGTATTCCCATATTTTATTGGAGATTCATATAAGTCACTCTCGGTTAAGCAGACTGTAGATCAAGATTTTAACTTCAATGAATCAAACCTTGTCAGAAATACTTTCCCATACAAGGTATTTGATAAGCACTCAAATAATGACTTTATTATTGAACCATATGAGATTCTTTTACAGACAGCAAATGTTAAATCTGTAACTAGAGGATCTGTCAATGCATTTACAATCAATGAGGAAGGTAGTGGTTATGCCGTTGGAGATGTCGCTTCCTTCGATAATACTGGAACAGAAGGTTCTGGTTTAAGTGCAGATGTTAAGACAGTTACTGGAAAGGCGATTACAAATGTAGCAACAACACTTGACACTTACCAATCCGCTAAAGTTGTTTGGGAAGATTCTGGATCTGTTTCTTTACATTTAGAACCATCTCACATTATTGTTGACGGAGATTCTGTCGTTGTTTCTGGATTATCCACATTTGTTAGTGGATTGACCAAATCGCACAAGGTTGGAATTACTACAGAGAAATCTTATCTTCTTGCAGATGTCCCCTCCAATACAACCGTTGGTGTTGTAACTGATGTTTATGTTTCAAGCATTCCAGTAACAGTATCAACTGGTTCTACAATTGCTATTGGAACTGAGAGAATGTCAGTTCTGAATGTTTTTGAAGATAACAAAGTTATGAGGGTTCTGAGAGGTATAAGTGGAACTGCTCACACTTCCTCAACAGAATTTGAAGTCCACGACGGAAAGTTAAGTCTTTCTGTCAAGACTCCATACTTTGATTCTAAGTTAGATGATAAAGTATACTTTAATCCGTCTGAATCACTTGGAATAGGAACCGAGACTGGAACATCTTCATCAAACAACTATTCGATTGGGAACAGAACAATATCAGTTTCTGTACCAACTCAAAGCATTTACTTACCAAACCACCCATTCAAAACTTCACAGCAAGTAACTTTTGGGATTGTAAGCGGATCAAATGCAATTGCAGTATCGAAAGATCCTACAGGAGCAACAACCAATATTCCGTCAGGTGGAACTAGTCAAACTTTATATGTAATCAACAAATCTAAAGATTATATCGGTCTCACAACTCAAGTTGGGTTAACAACAAGCACCGACGGTTTGTATTTTAGATCTTTCACTTCAAACTCTGACGACAAAGATTACAGATACTCCCTTGAATCAAACTATGATCAAGTTACAGCAAGGGTTGAGAGAGTTAAGTCTACAATCTCCGTGTCAACTTCACACTTGCTGAGGAATGGTGATATTGTCAATCTTACTCTCAATTCCGATCAATCTGTGGGAGTTGGAACTTCGACTTCAGTATTTGTAAAATACAACTCCGATAACAATAAGTTACTTGTCAATCCTATTGGATTTACTTCTTCATCGGTAAGTACAAGTAACAATACTTTATCCATTACTTCACACGGATTCAAGACTGGTGAAAAAGTATTCTATAGTTCTTCAGACTTGACAATATCTGGTCTTGATACTGGATCATACTTTGTCTATAGAATAGACGATGACACTTTCAATCTCACTGAAACAAGATATGACTCACTGTCTTCTCCACCAACTGTTGTAAGTTTTGCTTCAACTGGTGGATCTGGTCAAGAACTGTCACAGATTAATCCACAGATCAAGGTTGTTAGAGATAACGACTTAGTATTCAATCTTTCCGATTCTTCTTTGAGTGGATATGAGTTAAAAATCTTCGAAGATAAAGATTTCTATAATGAATTGGTTTCCACTGGGTCAACATCCACTTTCAGTGTAAGTGGAGTAGGAACAGTTGGTGTTTCTACTAATGCTTCTCTGACTCTCAAATACAATGCAGACCTTCCAACAAAACTATTCTATGGGTTAGAAAAGTCTGGATATATTAGCACTGCTGATAGAACAGTTGAAAATGGTTATGAAATTTTATATGTAGATAGCACCTATACTGGATCTTATGCTGTATCTGGTGTTGCAAATACTACATTCATAATTTCTCTCAATTCAGTTCCAGAGACTCTCACATATAATCAGAACGATACTTCAGTACTGAAGTATTCTACTTCCTCAGCAACTGCTAGAGGTGGTGTTGATTCAATGAGAATTACTGATCCTGGAGTAAACTACAAGAAACTTCCTAAGTTTGTCAGCATCGCTTCAACAACTGGAGAAAATGCAGATATAACTGCAAGATCTTCTGATATTGGAAGAATCAACGAAGTCGTTATCAACGATCAAGGATTTGATTTCTCAGCAGACAAAACTTTGAATCCAGAAGCTTATGTTTCTCCAACGATTAATGTTATCAACACAAATGCAATAACTGATATAGAAATTGTTTCTGGAGGAACCAACTACACTTCTAATCCAGATTTGATTATTGTCAATCCAGAAACTGGAACTGCTTACACTAATGGAATTCTTGAATCTTCAATTCAAGGTTCTTCAGTTTCCTCTGTGACAATTGTTGAATCTCCAAAAGGTCTCTCAGAAGTCAAGAGTAAGATCTTTGCAGTTAATAACAGTAATGGTGTTGGAATTAGTAGTTGTATTTCTTCAACTGTTGGATTAGTAACTTGTGTACTGGTAACTCCTATTTCTGGATTCAGCACTTCTCCTTTCGTAGTTGGAGAAGAAATATATGTTGAAGGAATCAAGAAAGTTGGAACTAGTGGTGATGGATTCAACTCCGCAGATCACGGTTATAACTTCTTTAAAGTTTCCGCTTTTAGAAATACAAACCCAGCAGAACTTGAATTCACTGTAGCAGAATACACGACAAATGCTGGTCTTGCCGTAACAGATCAAAATTCTTTTGCATCTATTATTAGCAGAAACGACTATCCAGTATTCAATGTTACTCAAGTTCCTTTGAGATTCATTGAAGGTGAAAAGATCTTCACTTTAAGTGGCGGATTGTATGTTGAAAGAGATCTGATTGTTACGGACAGTCTGAACGATTTAATTAAGGTATATGGTACATATGATCTTTCCAAAGATGAGGTTATCTTAGGTAGAGATTCTGGAACTGTAGCAACTATTGAATCAATAGAAAACAATAGAGCAAAATTCAAGATTGATTATTCTTTGAGAAAGGATATTGGATGGTCCGATGATATCGGCAAATTGAATGAGGATTATCAGGTAACCCCAGATAATGATTACTATCAAAATCTTTCATATACCATAAAGAGTCCAATTGAATATGAAGAATTAGTTTCATCAGTGAATGGTCTTCTTCACACCTCTGGTCTGAAGAACTTTGCCGATACTGGTATTACCAGCACTGCTTCAGTGTCTGCTGGTACTGGAAGAACTTCTACAAGTTTGGCACTTCTGGATATTATTTCCGAAGAAAGAGTTGATACAATCAATGCTTATGATCTCGCTTTAGATTATGAAATTGAAAATGATAGATCAAAATTCCTGAAATTCCAAAATAAAAAGTTAGCAGATTATATCAAGTGTATCAGCAACAGAGTTCTTATAATTGATGATATTAAAAATGAATTCTCAAGCAGTGAGTCGAACAACGACTTATATGTTGATGTAGTTGATTACAGCATTAATGACGGATATAATAGATTCTTAGTTCAAGTTATTAATCCCAATAATAGTGAGAGACAAACCACAGAAATTATAACTCTACCATCTACTGATGGTGATATTATTACCGTTGAGAAAGGAAAGGCATATTCCACAACAGAGTCTGTCGGTGAAGTATCAGCAAATCTTAGCGATTTAGATGAACTCTCAATTAGATTTACACCAACTGAATTGTTTAATTCGGACTATGATATTAAAGTTCTGAAGAACAACTTCTCCTCTTCAATATCAGGTATTGGTACACAATCAATTGGTTTCGTCAATTTAACAGGTTCAAATATTTCTGTTGGATCTGGTTCCACAGGAACTATAGTAAGTGACTCTACTTCTACCACGGAAGCATTCTTTGCAAATATTGAAGTAAGAAATACTGATACTAATGAGAGAAATTATGTAGAGTTGTTCGTTGATCACAACGGAACTGACACATTTGTATCTGAAGTCTTCTTTGATAACGCTTCTCCTGTACAGACTTCCACAAACTTTATAGGAACATTTACCGCTTCTATTGATTCTGGAGTTCTTTCGATCAAGTTTAATAATGACGAATCAGATTCTGTCTTTGTTAGATCAAAAGTTGTTGGATTTGGAACGACTTCTGTTGGAATTGGAACTTACACTTTCGCTGCTACTGGACAACCAACTGGAACAGAGAATACAGTAAAACTTCAAAGCAACTTTATTAGTGCTGCTGGCATATCTACTGTCTTTAGAGTTTCTAAGGAAGATGTTACTACAATTAAGTCTGTAGCAAAAGTTGGTTTTGGTAACACTTCTGCATTACATCAAATCCTCATTATTCACGATGATACTGATACTTATACTGTTCAATATCCATTCTTAACTTCTGGAAGCGAAACTGGAATCGGAACATTTGGTTCTTCAATTAGTGGATCCGATCTTTTAGTTGAATTCTACCCAGATGCTGGAGTAACTGATGTAGTAACGATTCAAACTTATAGTGAAATTGTTGATACTGATAGAGATCTGATTAATATTCCTTCAGATCTTACCTACGGAAGTATATCAGAATCTGTCATTGTATCCTCTTACAATGCTATAAACGGTGAGAGAGTAAACAGAACTGCATTCGATCTTTATACTAATGATATTCCTATCTTTGAAAAATCCTTCAATCCTTCCAGTACTAGCGTATTGAATCTCTCTACTGGTGTTTTCACTGTTAATGATCACTTCTTTAGCACTGGCGAAAGACTGATTTATGAATCAGGATCCTCATTTACTGGAGGAACATTTAGTGATATCCAGGTATCTGGAGCAAGCAGTCTTCCCTCTGAAGTTTATGCAATTAGAATCAACAATGACCAGTTTAAGTTAGCTACAAGTAGATCTAATGCAACTGCTGGAACAGCGGTTACTTTCAGTTCTGCTGGAACAGGAAATGCCCATACACTCGAAATGTTCAAGAAGATGGAGAAATCCATTATCTCTATTGACGGTATAGTTCAAAGTCCTATTGCATACACACCTATTAGTCATACATTAGAGGGTAATGGTGGAACTGTTAGTGCTGCAGCAACATACTTTGCTCTTTCTGGAATTTCTTCAGTGCTTCCTGGTGATATTCTTAAGATTGACGAAGAATATGTTAAAGTAGAATCTGTCGGTTTATCGACTCTTGCGACTGGACCAATTACTGGAATTGGAACCTTTACTATTGTTGAAAGTGATAGAGGATTTGTCGGAACAACTGCAACTTCACACACGGACGGAACTGAAGCAAGAGTTTATCTTGGAGCGTTCAATATTGTAGATAATAAGATACATTTCACAGAACCTCCAACTGGCAATAGTTCTGAGACGGTTGACAATAGCAATTTAGCATATCCAAGATCAACTTTCGGTGGAAGAGTCTACCTAAGGGACGATTATACCACCAACCAAATATACGATAATATTTCAAAATCTTTTACTGGAATTGGTCAAACATACACCTTGACCGTTGGTGGTGCAAATACTACAGGAATTGAAACTGGTAGTGGAGTACTGTTCATTAATGACATATTCCAAACTCCAACGACAGAAAACAATACTGGCAACAATTACGATTTTGTAGAAAATTCTGGAATTTCTAGTGTAGTATTTACTGGAATAACAACTTCTGGTGGTCTACTGATTTCAGATTATGATGTCAATCAAAATCAACTACCAAGAGGTGGTGTAATTGTTTCACTCGGTTCAACATCTGGATTGGGATTTGCTCCTCTTGTCGGTGCCGCTGTAACTGCTGTAGTTGGTGCAGGTGGATCTATTGTATCTGTTGGACTGGGAACGACTGATATCGTTGGTTCTGGTTATAACGGACTGGTATCCATTGGCGTCAGTGTATTTGAAAGTGGGCATGTTGGCGATGTTGCTTCTATCACGGCAACAGTTGGTGCTGGCGGAACGCTATCGTTTGCAGTTGGATCTGGTGGAACTGGATATACAAATCCACAAATCCTTGTATCAGAACCTTCTTATGAGAATCTTGGGGTAACTGGAGTCTCTAGACTTGGTGTTGGATCTACCACAGATACTGGAACTGGTTTATTGATATCTGTTGATGTTGGTGCAAGTTCTACAACTGGTATTGGATCAACTATGTTTGAAGTTACGAACTTCAAAATTACTAGACCTGGATATGGTTATAGAGTTGGTGATGTTGTAAAACCTGTTGGTCTTGTCACGGATGGTAACTTATCTTCCCCAGTTGAAGAGTTTACACTCACAGTTCTGGATACCTTTACAGATTCCTTCTCCTCTTGGCAGTTTGGCGAACTGGACTATATTGATAGTATTAAAACACTACAAAATGATTCTAGAACTAGATTCCCATTATACTATAATGGTCAACTATTAAGTTTTGAAATTGACGAAAATGATTCAAGGTCTGCAGAAATTGACTTGAGTTCTGTTCTTCTGATATTCATTAATGGTGTTATCCAGGAACCAAACTTTGCATACACCTTTGAAGGAGGAACATCTTTCAGATTCACGACACCTCCAAGAGCAGAAGATCATGTTGATATCTTCTTCTATAGAGGAACAAGAAACACTGACAGCATTTCAGTCAATGTAACTGAATCTATAAAAGTCGGTGATTCTCTGAAAGTTCGTAAGAATAATAATATCGACAACACAGTTACACAGAACAGAAGAACTATCTACGATATCAGCACTTCTGATGTTGTAGAAACAAACCTGTATGCTGGTATTGGTGTTGACGATACAAACTATAAACCAGTTGATTGGATCAAGCAAAAGGTAGATATCAATGTCAATGGCGAAGCAGTTTACAAGTCTAGAGATTCTATCGAGTCTCAAGTGTATCCAACAGCAAGAATAATTGGTGATCTGTCTTCTTCAGATACTGAGGTATTTGTTGATAATGCTCAATTCTTCAACTATGAGGAAAACGAGTCTTCTATTGTTATTGGTGATGTTGATGCTCTGATTGTACAGGGTCAAGATCCAGTTGCTGCAGGAATAACTGCTATTGTTTCTGCTGCTGGAACAATTAGTTCACTGTCTATCGTCAGTGGAGGTTCTGGTTATGTTGGTTCTTCCGCAACTGTTTCAATTGCAGCACCAAAGCATGTTGGAGTTGGTATTGGAACTACTGCAACCGCAACTGTTTCTATTACGGCAGGAATTGTAACTTCTGCAACTATTGTAAATGCAGGATCTGGATATACAACATCAAATCCACCTAAAGTTCTTGCACCAATCGCAGATACATCTTTTGAGAATATTACCTCTATTGACACTGTAGAAGGTTTCTCTGGAATAGTAACTGGAATTTCTACATCTTCTGGAACTGGATCAAATCCACTTGCAATTGAATTCCATTTGAATTCTTCAGATTTCAATTCAGATCTAGTTGTTGGTTATCCAATTTTCATCTACGATACTTCAGTTGGATCTGGAGTAACTTCAATTAATGACGGCGATTCTAATACCGTTGGAATAGGAACGACTTTTGTAGACAATATTTACATTGTCAATGCATTATCATATCCTGGAGGAACATCTGGAATCGTAACTTGCAATATTCTTTCAACTACAAACACTACTGGCATTTCGACTACAGGTTCTTCAACAAATCCTGTTGGTAGATTCTCTTGGGGTAGATTGTCTGGGTTCTCTAGATCTTCTTCACCAATTTCTATCGGTGTAACTGGATTGGTTATTGACTCTGGATTGTCAACTTTCCCAACAATTCAGAGAAGAGGATATGGATTGAGAGACACTGGAAGTTTGAGAAAGGATCTCGGATAGTTATAAATACAGAAAAAAGCTATTACGATGGCGGCAATTGTAACAGATCAGTTTAGAATATTAAATGCTGGTA
>Ga0255768_10005656_pt1 | contig 11973 bp, 26 predicted proteins | sample 071ome_33_FD_179983 | JGI IMG/M metagenome (GOLD analysis project Ga0255768, IMG submission 179983) | Coastal salt marsh microbial communities from the Groves Creek Marsh, Skidaway Island, Georgia - 071412AT metaG (version 2) | ecosystem: Environmental > Aquatic > Marine > Intertidal zone >...
TAAACAATCAGCATGCATTAAACGCTCTTCTTCAGATCTACCGTTAGCAGCAAATTTATTCTTATGATCATCTCGATAATCAATAAAGTCTTGATCGATTGGTATCTCATGACATACAAGCATGCATTCTTCAAGATGTTCAAATAAAGTAGTCATAATATAAACCGTTTATATAAAATACTGCAGTGATTAAATTAAATATCCATATTGATGGCTTCTTCCATCCAAGACCAACAATAGTCCATCCAAAAGATCCAAATAATAATAACCATTTGTTCAATGGTATAATATCAACTGATGTACAATATCCGCCCCATAGAATAAGTACAACGCTGATCCATGATAAGAGTTCTATCTTATCAATCGAATGTTTTTTTAAGTAGACCAACATTATCTTCATGTGTAGGTGCTGTCCATCCTTTCGGTTTGACTAGATCAGGTAGACCATGTGGGTTAGGTCTTTCTTCTTTAACGCCAACTTCTTTTGCAATGTTAGCAGTAAAGACACGATCCCATGCTAAGTGAGCATCAACTTTATATAGATCAAGTGTACCGATTGCAACAACACATAGATCAATTAAAGCATCTACTACATCATCAGCATTATCTGCTTTCTTCATTTCATCAAGTTCTTCCTGTAAGAAATTAATTCTAAATTTTAAGAATTCTTTCAATACTTCAGGACTCATGTTTTCTACGGCTTTGTTAACATCAAACTTTGCATGCATAACAGCCATATCTTGTACCCAGTTCTGGCTCATTTCTTCTCCTTCTTATTATCATATAAACGAGTTAATTGACATGGCATCCAACTACACTTAGGATTCCATGGTTTTTTACATATAGTGCATTCTTTCATTTTATTATTATATCCTGTTTCTAATTTAATGTACAATTCTTTTTTTCCTAAAATATAATCTCCATAGAGAAGATCTGGTCATACTAACAACCATGAATATAAGTGCTATGCCAAAGCTATCAAATATTGTAGGATGTAGACCAAACCATGGAAATGTAATTAATTGAATAGCAATAGATAAAATAAATCCACTACCAACATCAATAATACTTTCTAATATATCACGTTTAAAATTCATATACAGTTATTTGTGCCTGATTAGGATCAATAAAATACTCATCTTCTTCGGTTAAATGTAGTGTTGAACAACTACTAACCAAAAAACAACTCAAGATTAGCTTGCTCTTCAGCATGCCAGCCAAGAGGTTCAACAACGATTTGTACTGCATCTAGGAATACCTTTTCAAATTGTAAATCATAATCAATGAAATCATGTAAGCCAAACTTCTTAGGCAAATCAGATGAGAATGCAATAACATTTTCATTAAATGGATTACCTTTTTTGACATACACAAATTTAATCTTATCACCATTATTAATTGGTTGGTACTTACGTGTTAAGTCATACTGTTTAAGATAATGATTAAAGAGTAATGCACCACGAACATGGATCGGTGTACCTTTACGATAGATTGTATTTGATCCAGTGTATTCTTTAATAGCACTGACTGATCTTGGGAATGCGATTGCTTCGACAGGCAGTTTAAAGAATTCTTTTTTGAAGTTAGCAACAAACTTATGTAGTGCTGTTTGATCTTCGTGTAGGATAACTTTTAATGTTTCATGTAGTTTAGATCTTACGACTGCAGGAGTAGAAGATTTGACCATTTCCAAACCTGTAACTTTGATCTTAGGCTGAGCATATTGTACACCTTCTGAGTTATGCACATTAAGTACATATCTTTTCTTAGCAACCCATATACCTTTGTCAGCCAATACTTCACGTTTCATTTGCATCTTTTGATCATAAGCATTCATATATTCAGCAAGTTCTTTATACCCATTATCAATGAATGGTTCAATAATCTTTTCGCAGGCTTTATCCATGTACTGAATCTTTTCTTCAGTGGACTTACCTTTACACGTTTGTTCAACAAGTTGTTCAAGTGAAAGATAGATGGAGTCGGTGTCGATACCTATGACAAAATCTTTATCTTCTGTTTTTAAGGTCTTGTTCATAAACTGATTAAGCTTATTAGCCATCCATCGAATGGAAAGCTGACCAGATAAAGTGATACCTTCTGCAATACGCAGATCATAGTATCGGAAGTATCGATTACCGACTGCACCGTAAGCTGAGTTCAATGCAATCTTCATAGCCATCTGAAGATTATTTAATCGAGATATTTCTTTTACAAGTTTTGGATCTTTTGTTTTTTCGTATTCTTGCTGTGTTTTAAGCATCATTTTCTTGAACTTAGAGCGATCAGAATACATCTTTTCCATTAGTGCAGGTAAGAAACCTTTTTTGTCTTTATCATAACACCAGCCGTTTGCGGTTGTACATAGACCTGCCGGAACATTAATCGGTGTATGGTGTAGCAATGAATCAACATTAACATCTAGTTTAGTATTAGTTAATGTTTCTGGAGACATGTTATACTGCATAATGAGATGTGGATATAGAGAATTCAAATCAAATGAAGCTATCCACTTGTGTTGACCAACGATTGGATCTTTAACATATGCACCTTCAAACGCAGTTGGTTTACCATCATCTTCTTTCTTGACTGGTATAACAATCTTACGATCTTTGAGATAGTTATAGATAATCATATCCCACATACGAACCGGAGAATAAACATCATTGAAGTTCATTTTAGATTCATATGCAAGAGTATAAAGTAACTCAATCAACTTCATCTTATCTTCGAGCTTGTCAACAAGTTCTACATCGTGTATGTTATAGTCTACGAATCTTTGCCAGTCTTGAGTATAGAAATCTTTGAATGTATCAAAGTTATTTTCAAGTTTGTTTTCACCGAGTTCTACGTTTGCAATATAGTCAAGACGATATGATTCTTGGTTTTGGTATGTAAACTTTTTGTATAGGTCAAGATAATCAAGAGTTGCAATGCCAACAAAGTCATATGATTTAACGTTATTACCATTAGCATAGATATTCTTGTCTTTGATCATACCCCATGGTGACATGCGATTTGTCATTGATTCACCGACAATTCTTCGCATACGATTAACTAAGTATGGCATATCAAAACCATAGATGTTCCAACCAGTCACAACATCAGGATAATTGTTTTGCCAGAATACAATGAATTCTTTGAGCATTTGTTGCTCATCGATGCAACAGATATATTTGACATCATCACGAGTATTATTGTATTCTTTTGTACCGAATGTTACAACCTTTTTGTTGAAGTTATCTTTGACTGTGATAAGAAGTATTTCTTCGTTTGCAAGTTCTAGATTAGGAAAACCATTTTCAGTTGCAGTTTCAATATCGATTGAAAATACTTTGATTAAGTCAGGATCATATTTGATTGTGTTTGGCCAGAATTCTGATATGAATTGATAGACATATTGTGTTTGACCAAAGACTTCAAAACCTTCAACGTCTTTATAACGATCTACAAATTCACGTGATAGACGTATTGAGTCTTGTTTGACTGGATGTACAGGTATACCGTCTAACGTTTTCCATTCTGATGGACGGTTATCTGTTGTTTTGATATAAAGTGTTGGGCTGAAGTTAGCCTTTGTCTTGTATTGTTGTCCATCACGATAACCACGCACAAGCAATGAGTTACCATGTTGAACTACAGAAGTATAAAAATTTGTCATAGTATAATTATATCAAAAGTACGAATTAAAGTACAATAATTTATTCAGTAAATGGTTTAAATTTTTCCAATTCAAATACAGAAAAGTCACCGTCAGGCCATGTTATTTTTACGTTCAATTCATTATGTGGGTCTTGCACCCAGCATGCTGGCATTACTAAACGATCAATTCTTTGTGCTGCAGCCTGCCAGCCTTGATTGTTTGGGCAAGGTTTATCTGATAAGACAATCCTTACTTCAAATGAATATTGATAAACTAATAATTTAGGTTTTTCTGCAGCATGTGAATATGAAAAAGCAATACCCATTGCCAAGCACCATAATATGAGATAAATTAGTTCTCTCATATTAGTTCCTCCGGATCATATCTTCTCTTTATAGGACTAAAGTCTCTGTGTGGAAAAGATGCAACAATATTTGGTTCAAAAAAGATATTAAAGAGTGGTATGTATTGTGGATTAGGGGGTGCTTCTGTCATCCAGCATCCTTCATGCACTACTTCGGTATCATCAGTTACTTCTGTTGCATATGCTCTATTTGGGAATGTTTTTTTGACGTGTTCAATACCACATTCCTCAACTGTAATTACTATAAATCCGCCCGCGTCATTAGGCATATATAGTTCTTTAGGGAGCTCTTCGGCTTTTAAATTAAAAACAAAACAACTAGCTAATAGAACTATGAAGTTTAAAGTCTTCATAGTCTTTCCTCCTCTCGCCGATTTCGGCGCAGTAATATATATTTATATTACTTTATATCCTTAATATGATCCGCCTGATCCTTATCCTCACGGACCTCAACAAAGATTGGAAGAAATAAGCTTTCATCGCCATTCTTGCTTTGTATACGAGCGTTATACTTGACAGTAATAATCTTGCCTTCCACAACTTCCTTTGTAAGTTTTTTACGATCTTCATCATTAAATCCACTTCCTACATTAACTTGTAATTGTCCATCTTCAGATTCACATATCAATGCACCCATCTGTCCTTGGTATTTCCCTGTGCCTTCCTGGTAACCGACTACTTTAAGGTCACAGTCTAATTCAGCTTTAAATTTAATTAAGTGCTTAGATCGTTTATTTTCCCAGATATGTTGTCTTGATTTCAACATAATACCTTCTTCACCCTGATCTAAGAACTTTTGAAACAATTCATTTGCTTCATCAATATTCTCTACATTATATGTATGAATTGCCTGTACTTTGTCTGTGGTGTTTTCAATACGATCTATTCTTTCACTATATGGCATAGGACAAACACCATCTACAAAATAAGCATAAGGTATATAATCCCATACAATAGCTCGTACTTGATCGGCTTCACCGTCGCTGATGGTGCCCTTTACAGCTTTGTTTAATATACCATTACCTGTCTGACGATCTAGTAGTCCATCAGTGCCCTGTACAACAAGTTCACCATCAAAGACCACATCCATAAACTCGCCAGCCATCTTCTTAAAGTCTTCTTCTAAACGGCCATGCAGTTGTATTGATTTACCATTGCGAGATCTAAATTCAACATTGCCTTCTTTGACAATAGCATTAAATCTCATACCATCGAGTTTAAGTTGTACGTATGCTGGCCAATTCATTTTTGATAGAGTCTTTTCTTCCATCTTCGAAGCTAGCATAACAGGATATTCTAAGATAAGACCAGGCCAAACTTTATTAACTGTAGCGGTTGAAACACCACACTTCAAATCCTTAGCGATGATTAACTCAATAACCTTCGCATTTTTTGGAGAGAGATTATTAAGAATCTGAGTGAGGTGCTCAATGCCCGCGTTACCAGTAACTTGTCGACTTTCTAATAAAAACAATTCTTTCATTGCTTCCATTATACAGCCATGCCCATTAGGTTCATACTTTGGAATCTTACGTATATAGAACTGTGTAAAAGGATCTAATGCCTTGTGTATTACAGTCTTTAATACATTATTGTATATATGCTTTTCTAATACTTCTATCTTAAAATTTCTAGAGTTATTAGACGCTAGTTCTTCTATAATATCGTATACTTCAGCCATTTGGTACTAAGTTAGATTCCCATGTATCAAAACCGCCTTCGCCTACATCAAGCTTTGGCTCGTCTTGTTTGTATTGTTCAATTTTTGCTGTACAACTTTGTAATGCTGTTGCATATTTTACATGTGATACAAGTAAGAATATAAGTGTAAGCAATACAGCAACTAAATAAATGATTTCTTTATTATCTAATATACATTCAATAACTTCTTGTTTATTCATTTTCTTTCATTTCCTTCATGGCTTCTTTTAATCCTTTAGCCATCTGTGTTAAAATATTTGACATTTGATCTAATGAATCTTGAGGGTCAAATGGTCCACGTTTATAACAGAAACTATCTGAAGAAGTAATCTGTGCTTTCGCAGCCATACACTCTTGTTCACTATCAAATGTTGCTAGTTCAATAGCACCTTGTGATGTGACTAACATTAATGCAATAATCATTGAGTTCATTATGATACCTTTCTGATGTAGACATCATAGAACTGAGCATTTGCTAAACCACCAATGATGTTACCACCATAGCCATAACTACCGGTTGCAATAACTCGACCAGTAATTGGATTTCTGATAACACCTTTTTGAAAAGGTTTACGACCTTTAACGTCAACTCTAAATTTTTGTGCACTCATACTGTTCATTACTGAAACTGATTTACGAATGTCTTGTAACTTAATCATATCTTCTGCGCTTTGTGTATCTAAGCGTACTACAAAATTTTCTGATGTTCTTTTCATTATCTTCTCTCCATAAGATTATAAACATAAACAAAAATTACAGCTGGAATTGTTATACCAAAAAACCAGCTGTAAAACCATATTAAAAATTCAATCATATCCATTATAATACAAACTTACCTGTTCTAATTTCACGTCCAGTAAAGATGTCTACTGGTTCATCGTCACCAAATTCAGCGTTGATTTCCATAAGTTCTTCTTCTGAGTAACCATGTTTTTGACGGAAGTTGATGTAGTTTCTAAGATAAAGTTCGTCTTCAATAATTCTCATTTCTTCAGCTTTGTTTCTTTGATCGATAGTAAGTGTACCATCAACAACTGCCATTTCCATGATGTCGCTTGGAACCATGTTATCTGACATAATCCATCTAACTGAACCATCTTCTCTGATGTAGAAATCATTTTTTTCTAAAACTTTAACACCGCGGCGAGCAAATTCACCTTGTGTACCATTACTAAATCTACGTTCTGTGCTATTGTAGATTTCTTCTAATTCTTTTTTAGTTTTTCTTTCTAAGTATGCCATCTAATCTATCTCCATTTGTTTAACTGTTATAGATATTATATCCAAAAAACGATTTATTGTACACCTTTTTATGTAATTATTTTGTAACAGAATTGTAACAAATATCAGCTTTTTCGTGTTTTGGATAGAGGCAATAATGAGGGTCTGTGCATAGTCTTTTATCAATACCAGATTCTATGCAAGATATGAATTGTTCTTTTTGATGTGTTTCTTTTGCTTGAAACTTTTGTTTAATACTTAACCATTCAGCATATTCTTCTATGGTAAATGTGTCTGCAACTAATTTATTAAATTCTTTATCTTTATTTAATTCTGAAATTACTTTATCCCCGCCTTTAAATACGGTTGTGAATGGATCAAGTATATCAGTTAAATCTGCGTATGAATTAGTCGCAGTCGCTGTAAGCATCAATAAAACGCTTAGTACACGCTTTATCACCTTTACATGCATCAAACATATCATCATATATATCTCTCAATTCTTCAAGTCTTTCTTCTTGATCTTTTAACGCTTTGTCTTTTGCTAGTTCTTTCAGAACTGTAAAACCACTTTCAAAGTAGCTTGCCATTTTGTTTTCCTTTTGAGAATTAATTTTTAGGCTTTTGGCCTTTCCTATATTTATACATTTTCATAAACCATTGACATCTTTTCGGTTCATGTTCAGGATGTGGTAACTTACCAAACATCTTTAACATATCTTCATATATTTCTTTTGCTTCATCCGATAACATAAAATGCGATCAGTAAAATTACTAGTATTGCTATACCACCACGAGTATAATTTAGTTCTTTTTTATAAAAGATTGGTTTGTCTTTCTTTTTCATATCGAGGCCTCCAATTTAAATTTTTTAATTTGTTCTGCAATATTATTATTGACATCTACTATAATATTGAATTCAGTATTTCCTTTTTTATAAACAATGTATGCTGGTTGATCAAACGTTCTTTTAGTTAAAAAGTATTTTTTAGTTTGATTACGATACACTGATTCATATAAGTTTGTAGATTTTACTAAAACTTTCTTTGTAAATATTAATTCATCATCTTTATTATAGGCTTTTACATCTATCGGCATTTCACTATATCTTGGCATATTCATAAATCCACCTGCTAGATTTCTACATTGATCTACATTATTACCAGAATTTTCTGCAAAGCACACCATTGGCGTATCACTTTGTTGTGGTTTACTTTCAAATAATGATTGAACTATACTTATACCTGGTTGATATCCTCGTTGTGATACCATCCTTATATTAATATTTTGAGACGTTTTACCTTTGCTTGTAAATTCAGACACAAATGTTTCAAGGTCTGATATCCATTTAGGTTGCCACATAACATGACTATTAATTTTAAATCGAATAGTATGTGGTTGTGTTTCAATATGAATACCATTCACTTTAACATGAAATGCTTGCTGTGGATCATCTAAATGATCTATAATTTCTCGTTTATTATTATAGTTATTCAGTTCATCTTCAATATCAATCTCATTATCGCCTTGAATATAAACTTTATTATCTTTAACTACACGAATAATTGCTTTTATGTCAGTGTATTCAGAAGTTTCTTTGATAATTTGGTATGATTCAATATATCCACCATAATATTCTTTAATATTTTCAAAGATCTTATCTCGATCAGAACGGTATGACAATTCGCCAATAATAAATGCTCCAACAACTTCTCCTAAAGCATTTAGTTTAGCTTTTCTTAGTCTCAGTTCTTGAGTTGGTCCATAACCTCTGGCCTCTACAACTTGAGTAATATCTTGTTGTAGAGGTTGGGCTAGAGAGAAACTAAACGAGAAGATCAGGCTCAGCAGTATTGGTTTTATCAGATTCTTCATATTGTTCTACATATTCTTTTGCACTATTGATTGTATCAACTATTTTGTCTAGCACTGCTGATACACCATACATTGCTACATAGAATCCTAATACAAATCCAATAATAAACTTAAACATTACTGACCTTCCATTTGAGCTCGTATTTTATGAGCAGCATTAATTGATTTCTTAGACACTCTTACAGTCACAGCAACCATGTTGATACTTGGATCAACTTTACGTTGTGTAATTAAAGCACCTTTAAGAATACCATTTGTACTTTCATGAATTGTTTGACTAACTTGCTGAGCAACTTTAGTAGAACGATTTCTTTCTTCTACATTATTCACTAAGTCAGTTGGTTTCAATTCAGTAGACTCATCACCAAAAATATCTGTTTCAGTGTAAGGTTGAGTTACTGTATTAGTACCATTAGTTAAAGAATCGTTTAAGATTGTTTTTGAAACATTCTCAATAAACTTTTCTGTCTTAATGGTATTATTTAAGAATTCAACTAAGTTTGCACGTGCTCTCATTGATGCGACAGTCATTGCTTCTTCGCGAGAGTTTGCGTGGTTGAATGTAATTGGTGAAGTACCGGTAGATTCAATTGTTAACCAATCAGCACCAGTTTCATCAAATTCAAGAGAGATTGTACCATTATCTTCTAGAAATGCTACCTCTTGTGCTTTGATATCTGGTTTAGCTTCAAGTGGATTATCAATTAATGATACCTTTTCTTGTTGTGAAGCACAGCCAACTGCTAATAACACCGCGGCTGTAACGGCTATGTTTCTAAGTTTCATCTAGTTTCTCCTCATTTTGGCTTGATCTTCTGCATCTTGCTTACGAAATACTGGCACAGAATTTGATTTGTGCAGTTGACCAATACCGAGCATGTTTGTGCCAGTATATTCTTGAATAGGTTTTTTTGCCGTTGAACCAGCATGTGTATCAAGGCTTTTGTACTGTGGAGTTTCACGATGTACAACACCTGAAGCCACAACATTGAAGTGTGTTTCAATAGGTATAATCTTAGCCTTAGTTGGGCGTTTAGATTGATCAATACGCTTTTTAGATTTGCGCATTGGCTTGTAAGTATTTTTCACATATATCATCATAATAAAACTATTATATCACGTTAATTAATTAATGTACATACTTTTATATAACTTTTTTAGGTACCATCTATTTTCAGCAAAGTATTGTTCCATGCACACTACTTTAGCACCGAGTCCCCACATTCTCTGTTCTTCACAATATTCATAGTATTTTTCACGACAAAAACAGCGCCACTCTAAATGGTCTACCATTCTTTTTTGCCTCCATATTCTTCGTTATAGTCATAACCAGCTTGATAGGCAGCACGTTCCTCCTGCGTTAGATCAGTTATTTTTTCAGAGGTACCTGTGCCTTCTGCATAATAATGTGGATCTGGTGGGCGGTGATAATATGAATCAGCAGCTCCACGATCAAAGGCACCACCATGTCTAGTATATTCTTTTTTGATTATTTTGTCAATATCAATCATTATGCAGCCTCCGCATTAAGTTTTAATTGATCTGCAAGATCTGCAACTTGATCTTCGTTCATACCTTTAATGCAAACAGCCATTTGATATTCCCAAATTCCAGGAATTAAAACCGCTTTGTCACATGATAACATCCATTCATGAGTTTGAATACCAAATTCACGTTTCATTCTAAATATTGCTTCACTCATACCGTGAGTTCTTACAATGTACGCAGTTTTATCTACAATGAAAGCAATCTCATGGCCATCTTCTGGACCATTTAGAGTAACTGTTTTTAATTTGCTGATATCCATAATCTTCTCCATTTGTTTATCAATTAGGTACATTATATCCTGTTTCCTAATTAAAGTAAACAATTTTATGAAAAAAATTGTAAATAAATTGTAACAAATTTGATCGCACCGTGTGTCCCCTGTGGGGCTTTCTCACGGCATTAATATATTTATTTAGTAAGCTTAACCTCAGGCATCTCGTTAGCGCCTGCGACAACAATACCAGAACCAAAGATTGTATTATATTGATTTAGCATATCTTTATTTGGTTCACCGCTAGAAGCTATAGCATGGTCTTTGATTGTCACCGGATCTTGACAATATGGCATAAATGGAGCTAGACCTGCGCCTAAACCCTTTTCAGTTTGTTGATAGACAATTGATACAGCATTCTTAAGTACAATACCTTCGTCACTTGTTTCTTTTATTTCACCAAGTAGTTCTTCACCACTCATTAATTTAAATATTTTAATATCCGCCATCTCTTAAATCCTTCTCAATTATAAAATCTAAATATGCTGCACCATCATCTATGTCTGTAAAATGTTTAATAAAAAATTTTGTTGGATCTTTTAAATGATCTGCAACGGCTATAACGCTGCCATTCCATGTTGATAGCTTAATAGCATAATTGCCTTTTACTACAACTGGATATGATAACATCATTATTTATTGCTCTCAATAAATGCTATTAATTCTGATTCTTTCATGAATCCTGATTTTTGTTCTGAAACTTCGTCGTCTTTCATCATAGCAAGGGTTGGTACACCTCGCACATTAAATTTTTTGGCAAGTTCCATATTTTCTTCAATGTTTACCTTATAAACAGGAACATCACTTTCCATGTCTTCTAATACTTTTGCCATCATTTTGCATGGATTACACCATGTTGCATAAAAATCTAATAGATATAGATTCCTATCAGGTAACACATCATTTACTACTTCATAAACTTCCATATTTTCTCCATAAAATGGGGAGCCGAAGCTCCCCTATCGCTACTTCTCTTCTGTTAAAAGATCTTGTTTAAAGAACTTAACACCCTTTTTATTGATCTCAACCTTTTTAGGTTTTTTGTGATCAGGGATTACATTCTCAAGACCAATTTTTAGAATACCATTTTTATATTGAGCACCATGAACTTCTACAGTATCAACTAATTTAATAGTTTTTGTAAAAGAACGAGTGCCAATACCTTTATGTAGGTATTCAATTTCATCTTCGGTTTCTTTTTTCTCACCTGCAATCTTCAATACGCCGTCTTCAACTGTAATATCGATTTCGTCTTCATCGAAACCAGCAACAGCTAATTCGACAACATATTTCTGATCGTCTAATTTAATAATATTGTGAGGTGGGAATTTGGCAGAAGTATCTGGAACT
>Ga0255768_10005666_pt1 | contig 11964 bp, 8 predicted proteins | sample 071ome_33_FD_179983 | JGI IMG/M metagenome (GOLD analysis project Ga0255768, IMG submission 179983) | Coastal salt marsh microbial communities from the Groves Creek Marsh, Skidaway Island, Georgia - 071412AT metaG (version 2) | ecosystem: Environmental > Aquatic > Marine > Intertidal zone > Salt...
GAGCAAATTTTATGATTTTAGCGACCAACTTATCGATGGTGAGGTAAAAAAACCATCTACAATTTGGATGGAGTCTAGAACTAGAGCAAAATTTGAAAAATTATTGAGTTTAAAGAAATCTTTTTATAAAGAACTGCTTTTAACCGCTAAAGAAAGGTGTCTAAAGTAATTAATGAAGATAAATTGGTACAAAATTTTCCAATTTTACTTCCAAATCTGATGCCGTTTTCAATAATGAATGAAATTCTTTCAAAATTACATGATCTGTAATCATTTCAGTATCGTTTTCAACAGAAGCGACTAGATCTTCAATAAAAATCATTGTCTCACTGAGCACTAAAAGAAATTCTGCGAGATCTTCTATGACCATTTCGCCATATTCGCTTAGATCTCGCATTATTTCTACAATTCTTTGATAAAAAGACTTTGTGATACCGTAAATTCTTATAAAGTTATAAATGTCCACACTTTATTTTATCACTTTTTAGAAACTTTTTCAAATAATTCTAAGAATCGTTGATCCATTTGAACTTTTTTTGTTGTCTTTGCGTTGAATTTGTATGTTTGTTCAAATTTTTGAAAGAATTCACCCTTTCTATTGTTCTCAACCTTATTTAAAAAAGCACTTGAACTAATGGCAGATAAAAGTATAATGCCAAAAGAAAAAACAATTAAAAAGTTTTTCAAAACTTAACCCTCCCAGGTATTTATAATATGAAAAAAATTATTTTAGCGCTAATTTTTCTATCCTTAACTAGTTGTTTCACGAGTTCAAGTCGCAAAAAAACAATTTTTTTCAGTGGTACTTTTTTAAAAATAGAAAAGATCGTAAAAATAACTGCTTGTAAACCAAAAAACCCAAAACACTGCATTACAAGACAGTTTGGATCAAGCGCATCCTCTTTTGTGGTCGGTCACAAAGGAGATAAAACTTATATTATGACATCTGCACATGTTTGTGCTACAAACTACGGACCTTTAGCACATCTTCCTGGTTTTGAAGCACATGAAACATTTTATGGGATAACAGAAGAGATGCAAAAGCACATGTATCAAATCGAATCAATAGATCATGGTGCAGATCTTTGTATTGTATCTACAAAAAGGTTCAAAGCGAAGAGATTTAAGATAGGAAAACAAAATCCCGAACGCGGTGAGAGAATTTATAACATTGCTTCACCTATTGGTGTCTTTGAAAAGAATTTAGTGCCCCTTTTCGAAGGATATTATATAGGTCAAGCACATAATAGGTCTGTTATTTCACTTCCAGCCACCGGAGGATCATCTGGTTCACCAATTTTAGACAGCACAGGCAGAGTTATAGGTGTTGTAAGTGCTGTTACCAGAGATTTTCATCATATTGTTATGTCATCAACCTTGGAACAAATAAAAACAATCATAAAAAGTGTAAATAAATAAACTATTTACTTAGGTTGTGTTATTATGTCCAAAATGAATGAAATAAAACATAAAAATGAGAATCCAAATCAAGCATCAATGGCTGTAATCATTTGTCCATATGATAAGATCTTAATACTTAAGAGACCGAGCGGTCTAAAAGAAGAGCACTTTCCAGACAAGTGGTGTTTAGTCGGCGGCGGTGCTCTTGAGGGTGAAACACCTCTTCAAAACGTTATTAGAGAGGTAGAAGAAGAGACTGGGATCAAACTAGAACCTAATATGCTGCACTATTTATTAAATAAGCGCGAGGACGATAAGAATTATCATTTTTTCTACGTTAGGACTGATCAACAGCCAAATATCATGAATGTTTTAGATGAGCATGAAGAATTTAAGTGGATCAGGGCAGATGAAATAGATAAATATGATATGATTAAAGATACTCATGATATTATAAAGATGGCTTTACGGAACATTATGTAATGAAGTTAAATATAGCAAAAAATGAACTAGATTTCGCCCAAAAACCAACTTTAAATAAAGATTTTTGGCAAAATGAAAAGTTAAATCCAGATGTTAAAAAAGTCATCATTGCCGTTGTTAAAAATTATTTAAAAACAACAAATTTACGACTTTCAATTGATAATATTGATGAAATTGAATTTACTGGTAGTTTAGCAAACTATAATCATAATAAATTTAGTGATGTAGATATTCACTTACTCTTTGATTTCTCAAAATTGGGCAATGATCCTGATTTTATGCGTGAACTTCTCACAGCAAAAGCAATAAATTGGAATAATAGACACAATGTGACTATTTTTGGGCACGAAGTAGAGTTATATATTGCAGATGCTGGTTCTGATCATCATTCAACCGGTGTCTATAGCGTAAAAGACGAGCAGTGGCTTGTTAAGCCAGTTAAAGATCCAAAACTATCCGCTGAGTTGAATTTAAACAAAGTAAAGGATAAGGCGGATAAAATTTCAAAAGAAATTGATATGCTTGCCATCAAAGAAGAATTGCCTTTAGAGAAAATTGAAGCGCTTAAAGATAAAATTAGAAAGATGCGCGAGTCGGGCTTGGAAACTGGTGGTGAATACTCCACAGAAAACTTGGCGTTTAAACTGCTCAGAAGGCGCGGAGAGTTAAATACTCTCTATGCCCTTATGCAACAAGCACAGGACGCAGAACTCTCGTTAGACGAAGGCACAGAGTGGTGGAAAAAGCGTAGAAAGTTGGACAATAAAAATTATCGTGAACTTATGGGATATGTTCGTGGTGCAAAGGTAAGCAAGAAGGGCAAACCATATATGGTAAGTCCACAAATGAAATTACCAAAGAGTGGTCCTCCAGGTGTCGGCGCTCTTGAAGAAGAGAGTGAGTTAACTGAAGTAAAAATTCCTGACGATTTTAAAAATGCATTTTTAAACATACAAAGTGCAACAATGAATTTTCAAGTACTTAGAAAAATAAGATATTATGGATTTACTGCTTTCGACCCTAACAAAACTTATAAAGGGACAATAAGTGGCAACAATATTAACTTTCCAAATTCTGAAAAAGGAAATCAAACACTTACAAAACAAGATTTTATAGAAACGCTTGAAGGTAAAGATAAACCATTTTGTGGACTTCTTAACTGTAAAACCTCAACAATAACAACGGGTGGTAAAACACAAACGCTGGAAGGTTTCATTGCGAATGTCGGCTCAAATAAAGATCCACAAAAAGTAACCACAAATACAACTCCAGACCAACAAAAACCAAGCACACCCACTGCCAATAAAAAACAATTAAAACAGTCTGGAACTTTATCTGTTCTTGGAAGTGGTCCTGTATCACAAGATATCATTGATGCGATTACTGATAAAATTATTTTGAATGGTAAAGCGGGCGATCAGATTAAAATAAGTTTTAGAGAATATTCTGATAAATCAACCGGCAGTACAATTCCATGTTTGTTGCCACACTCTTATCAAATAAAAAGGATTGGTGAGGATTATGTTGTATCATTGGTTGGAAAAGATTATAAAAAATATTTTCACCCCGAAGCATTAAAAATTAATTTTGATCCAACAGTCTGCCTATTCGATAAAAGGATAGTGTTTAAGATTTCAGATTTTGAATTGTTGAATTGGATTTCAGGCGAATTGAAAAAAGCAGCCATATCAAGAATTGATTATAAGCCTGCTGATAAGTCAAGTAAACCAGTTTCATATGTTGGTAGAGATGTTCAACTGCCATCGTTAACAGGCGATGATATAAAAACTTTAGGTTTAGATAAACTGGGACAAATATTTACAGGGACACCTAGAAGTCAAATCGACCCCATTTTTACAAAATTGAGTTCAGAAACAAAAACTTATCAATTAACTTTATTTCCTAAAAAAACCATGTGGTTTGTTATGGATTTGATGGATGTTATTTCAAGCATCAGAAAAGATGGAATTAGCGGCGCGAAGAGCAAAATTGATTTTGTATATTATAAAACTGGTTATGGTTATTTGGCAAATGTATACAGCGACCAAAGAACTCATCTAGCTAGAAGCGCCCCTGGTGATGAATTAAAAGAAAGTCTTATAAAACAAATTGTTGATAAGTTGGCTAAATCTGCTCCTAGTTTACCGGGCGGGTTTGGTGGCGAAGCGACTAAAAAAGCAATTGAAAAAGTTGTTAGAGAAGTTTTTGATACCAATCTTGATACAACAAAGTCTTTTACAAAAAAACAATATTTAAGTAATTTAATCGATGCAACTGGTGGTTCTTTTTGTAAATCATTTGATTGTTCAAAAACAACTATAAAATTCAAAGGTAGTGCTGCAACCCCTATCCAAAATTGGGCACCTGCGGCTGTTAGAACTGGTCAGGTTGATAAAAAAGGTAGTGTGTTTATTGGAAACAGCCAAAGGTTTTCTTTTGGTAGTGCATTACTTAGCAGACTGTCTACCATGGGCTATGATTCAACACCGTTAAAAATATTGGGCGCTTCTGTCGCAAAATCTGGTAGTTCTCCGAGTGATTGGGTCTCTGGTCCAAAAAAACAAGAATTGCAAAAATTTCTTAAAGATAATAAAGAAAAGATAGGTTTAATTGGTCTGGCGTTTGGTGATCATCGTAATAATTCTTCAAATACAGAAATAATAAATGTTATTCGTGAAGTTTTGCCAAATGTAAAAATAGTTTGGCAAGGCGCTCCACCGTTGTGGAAAACAATGGATGATAAAAAAAGCACCGATAATATTGCTAGGAAAAGAAATAATGAAAAAATAGCATCGCAAGCAAGTCAATTGGGCTTTGAATTTATAGATCCATACAAGTACATTACGAGCAAAGATGGTTCGCTTTACAGAGATAAAGTACATTTAACAAAAGCCGGTGCTTTAAAATTATTAAACTTATCCTTTGGTCCTTCAAAACCAGTGCCACGTCCTAGTGGACGAAAAGAAAAACTAGATACTGTCAAGAGATATTCTGGAATGATTAGAACAGTCCCGGCAGGTACAAGACCATCAATGTATGGGGACATACCAGTTGATATGATTAAACCTGTGCAGAAGCAATTGAGTTGGCAGCAAAGAATAACAATCTAGATCCCGACATTTTATATGCTTTTGTATTATTTGAATCAGGATTTAATCCATATTCAGAGTATATTGTTCCTGGTATGTCGAGAGGCGCGACAGGATTATTCCAGTTTCTAAAAAACACTGGCGAAAAATTTGGCATGGAATGGAAAGAAGGATTCTATGATCCTTATAAGAATGCAGACGCTGCTGCAAAATATGCTTTAGAAAACAAGCGTGTCATTGAAAGAGCACTTGGTAGATCTATGACAGAGGATGATCATTATCTTTACTATGTTGCTCACAACCAAGGGGCTGGCGGTGCAGCAAATTTAATTAAGTCTTGGAAGGCGGGTTGCAAGACGGTTTGTAAGGGAAGTCCAAAAAGCAATAGTAGGCTTGAAGGAAATATTAAAGTTCAAGGCGCTGGGCTTGCCAATGCTTATAAAAAAGATGGTCCGAAAGGATTTTTAAACGCAGTTAAAAGAACATTCAATTCGAAGGCAGAAAGAGCCAAACGCATTATGGCTCAAATGCTCGCTGACAACCCATAGAAACAAACTACTTATTTGTAGAGGAAATTTAATGTACACAATTAAAAATATAGCAGAAAGATCTTTAAAAAAGGACCTACTTGAAGAGTTTTTAGAATTTACAAATAAAAAATTAGATATTGATCAGCCTTACTCTGTTTATTTTGTTGATGATAAAGATAATGCTTCTGATGCTCTTGGCAAGACAGCCATGTACAACCCCTCTACAAATTCCGTTTATGTTTATGTTACAAATAGACATCCCAAAGATATTCTAAGATCTATTGCTCATGAGTTGATGCACCATAAACAAAATTGTGAAGGTCGTTTAGATAGAACATATGGCGAAGGTTCTGACAACTTGGAAAAACTTGAACTTGAAGCAAACGAAGCAGGTTACTTAGTTAGAGAATTTGAAGACAACAGATCTAAAATGAATGAGGGTCCTCCGGGTTATCCGGTAGAGACTCCGGGGGGGATGACGCGTTGGAGGAAATACCCATCTAAGACTAAAAAGCCAAAGTTAGTTAGTGATTTTTTGTTTGATCTTTTTGCTGAAAAGCCGTGGAGTCCTGATTTTGTATCACGAGCAATTGCTGATTTTGAAAATTGGTTGGTGAGATCCCCACCTTTAGATACATTGAGAAACAATAAGAGCGGGATGGAAGCACCAAAATATGCAGACGCCTACAAGGTGGACGACTACGACGCCGCGCCGGGCGATGCGGCTACACTAAAAGTATACGGTGATTATCCAAAATGTTTGGCAGGTCAAGAAAAAAGGGATAGTAGGCACAAGGTGTGGGATAGTGGGCAGACCTATCGAACGGCTAAGTATAAAAGGGGTAAGCGCTGTTATCCAAAAGACTTTTCAAAAAATAAAAAGTTTTATGATTTTGATGGTCTTGGTTTAAAAGATTTCATCGCTGTTATAAAAGATTTAAAAGAGTGCGAAGCAAATAATCGTACCTCTGTTTTTACTGATCAGAATAAAACTTTATATTTTGCAACTGTTATTTTGCCAAAACTTAATAAGACTATTAAAAATGTAAAAAATGCGCCAAAGGTTCCTGAAAATTATGTTGAAAAAAACATTGAAAGATATTATAAAATAAAAGAATTTGCTAAAAAACAAAGAGATAAGATGTTAACTACCCCCAGCACACCTGGAGGGCAAATAGGAAAATATTTAAAAGAGCAAAGTGAAGTTGGTCAAAGTGAGGTTGGGCTTCCTTATTATGATAAATCACAAATACTTGATGCCAGAAGAATTGAGATATTATTTAAAGATGGTATATACGAATGGGGTCCAGCAGAATCACCCTTCAGAAATAGATATCCAGTACCAAAAAACATTTTAGACGAATTAAAAAGAGCCGTGGGCGGTGATAAAAGGATCGATGAAATTCGTGAAATTTACTCATCACAAGCCTCTGCAAAAGCCACACAACTACCAGAGGGTCCACGAGAGGTTCTCGATGTCTTACATTTTGGTTTGGACGTAATAGGATTATCTCCTGATGCTGCTGGTATTGGAATAATGGCAGATATTTTAAATGCCTTGATTTACACTGCTGAAGGTCGTATGTTTGATGCCACTTTAAGTTTTGCTTCTGCTGCATTCTTTGGAGACGTTGTAAAAGTTCAAAGAGGTCCCTTGGTCAAGGCGGCTAGGGTTGTTTCAAATTTCCGTGAAAACTCTGCTATTCTTTTAGATGAAACAGTAATTGAATTTTTTGTATATATTGCCGGTAAATTATCAAATTGGATTGATACAATTGCTTTAGGCGTGAGTCGTAAATGGCAAGCAGTTGTTGGCGGTGAGAGGGGTAAAAAAGTCGCTCAAAGATTTCTAGAAGAATTCCCGCAATTGAAACAACTTTTCGAAAGTGGGGCTATAGATCTTAAGAAATTTGCTGAAGACTTAATAGAGTATAGAAATAGCCTAAAAGACATTACGCAGATGATGCGTGGTGAAATTAATCCAAAATATCTTGATGATATTTTTGAGAATGAAGAAACTCTTAGAAGAATATTGGCTCGTAGAATACAAAAGTCAGCAGATGAAATAGCAGAAACTGGCGAAGAGGTGGCAAACCTTCCCTCAACAAAAGGTTTTCGAACAAAGACAACAAAAAGTATTGATGATGAAATAAAGACTGCGAGAGAGGAAATTGCGCGTAGGCGGAGTGCATTAGAAAGATTCGAGATAGACCCGAAGTTGAGAGGTGAGATAGAGGAAAAGATAACAGGATTAGGAAAAGAAGTTGAAGAATTACAAAGAGAAAAAGATCAACTTCTTTTAAAAGGTTATTCACCAGATGCATGGAAGAAAGCCGGTGATATAATGAAAGAGAAAGGTCCTGATTGGGAAGTTCTAAAAAATCAATTAAGAAGTCAACTTTCATCCTTAAAACTTACTGGGCAGTTTAAGGAGCACCTAAAGGCTTGGGTAAAAAAACAAGACAGTATCACAGATGCGGTGACAGGCGCCCCTGAATATATTAAAAAGGAACTGCCAAAATTTATAGAAAAACAAATAGAACTTGCGCTTGGTAACTCACTTTCTTTGAAGGGGTTTATATACAAAAGATTACCGCAAATTTTCGGACAGGCTCCTGGTAGGCAAACAGTACGCGCTGCCGCATTTGGTTACGAAGTCATTGATTATTTTTGGAGATTTACTACCAAAAATGTTTTTGGAAGTGGTGGACTTGCTGGTAGTATCTACGCCTCTTCTCTAGGAGCACTAAAAAAACTCGTTGTAAGTTTATGGAAAAAGATCGGCTGGAGTTCAATATATAAAATTCCTTCAAAAATTGTATTTACTTGGCTAATTATCTATCCTATTTTGCTTTTAGGAAAATTAAGTAGTATTACGACCATTTATGTTCGATGGTACAGAAATTTTTGCGGTGGTCCTGATGATTTTATTGCGGTAACTAAACCAATCTTAACAAATTTTACCAAATTTTATTTTGAACTTCCTTTCGAACTTTTCACACCTGGCAAAGAAGAAGATTTGGAATCCCATATTGATAACAAAAGTGATAATATCAACCTCTCCTCTCCAAGCACTTATGAGACTATAATTGCTGCTCTTACTAACACATTTACATGTAAAAGAAGGGTAGAGCATAAAGAGGCGTTGGACATTATAGGTGACAAAAAACTTTATGCACTGTGGCAGGAATTTGAAAAAGAACAAAAAAATCATGCAGTACAAGGAGCAGTTGAAACAGGAAAGTCCGCTCAGGAACAATTAGAACAATTGCGTAACAGTGCATCAGAAAATTATGAAAAGGCGCTTAAAGCCGGTCAACAGGCTGTTGATAACGTCCGAGAAGCAGCAAAAAAGACCGAAGGAAAACCAATTTCTGAGCGAGCAAAGAAAATTGGAAGAGCAATAAAAGAACAAACCGAGAAAATTATTAAGGATCCAAAGACAACTCCAGAGCAAAAAGCAGCAGCAGAAGAAATAAAAGGAGACACTGACAGAATCATCCAAGGAGACGTACCTCCACTAGACGAGAGCATTTTAGCGGAAAGGCTTATTAAGGTATCAATAGGATAAGAAATGAGTTTAAATAGAAACGATATAAAAACAGAAATTTATCGTCTACTTGAACTCGGCACAATCACTGATGATCAAGCAAATCAAATTTTTGATAAATCATATGAAAATCAACAAAACAATAATGATATAATGCTAAATATAAATGATACTGCTGCTGAGTGGGTTCAACAAAAAATAACAGAGTTAGGATTTTAATAAATGGCAACCGCTGTATTAGACGCATATTATCTTTACCGTAAAACTACCGACACTGGTAGAGTAGCATTATCAAGTCCTACAACCTTATTCAACTCAGGTGTTGACTCAAGTATTAGCGCTCTAACCAATATCGGATTTACATTCAATTTCAATGATACTGATTACACTCAGTTTGCTGCTTGTACAGATGGATACATCCAACTTGGTGCTGCTGATAGTGCTGACTTTACCAACGATTTGAAGCAAGTTGGTACAAGAATTATTCTTTGTCCATGGTGGGATGACTTAAAGACTATGGGGAATGGTCTTCGCTATGAATTACAAGGTACTTCACCAAATAGAAAACTTGTTGTTGACTTTGACTCTCAGATTTTTTGGAATGATAGTGATCCAAACTTAAAATTTCAAGTTATTCTTTACGAAACAACGAACAGAATTGAGTTTAGATACGATGATCCTGCATCATCAAATGCAGCAACAAGCAACGCTTCCGTTGGTGCTAAGATAACGATTACTGACAACAATGTCAACCCCGGCGGGGGGTATTTTGCTGATGGTAAATTTAGAGATTTCGTTGGTTCTACAGTTTCACCTTATAATGTAGAGAACAATTCCAATGGTGGCTGGTCTCAAATTATGGTTGACGGCGGTGTTGTTAAAATTCCAAACAACGCACAAGTTGGTACAGAAGGACGAGATTTTCCTGGTGATCCTGATAACGATCAGCAAGGTCAACAATACTATTTCCTATTCTCACCTGATGAAGAAGGTGGAGGTGGTGGTGGTGACACACCAACATTTGGCAATGATGAAGGTGAAAAATTCAACGTAAATCCAGATGGTGCGAAAGATGGTCCAACAATCAATAGATTCAGTGCAGTTAGCACTAATTATGGCAAGACTGGCGGGGTTGAACAAATCCCCTTTACTCTACAACAGCCGGGTTCTTTTTCTATAAAAAGAAGAACAGTTGCATATAAAGTTACTCGCGGAGACTCAAATGAATAATATCCTAAACGAAGGAGGTAACATTTTCAAAGGTCCCGCAGGTGGATCAGAAACTATTCGTATTAAGCGCGATGACGTCGATCCAACTCTTGAATGGCTAGAAGGTATTTTAGGTATTGACCTTGTTGATTTTAAGTTGGGAACAACAGGCAGAAAAGAAACATCTGGTGATTTGGATATTGCAATTGACAAGGATAAGGTCTCAAAAGACGACCTAATCAAAAAGTTAATGGCATGGGTAAATGAAAACCATCCCGAACTCGACCTAGCAAATTCTGATGAAAAAGAAATGAAACAAAAGATTCGTCAATGGATTGCTAAATCAGGAACGTCAGTTCACTTCAAGACACCAATTCGTGGTGATGAAGCAAATGGTTTTGTTCAGACTGACCTTATGTTCGGCAATCCAGAGTTCATGCTTTGGGCAGTCAAAGGTGAGATGGGACCAAGCGAGTATCGTGGTGGAGACAGACAGAACCTAATCAATGCCATTGCAACGCAGCGTGGCTACGCCTGGAGCGCGTTCTTTGGTCTAAAGGATAGAGAGTCTGGCGAAAGGACAAACGACCCACAGGAGGTCGTAGACAAGGTTCTAGGACCAGGACATAAACCTGAAGACTTTGATAGTATTTACACACTATTTGATATTATTGCTGATAAAGAAAAATATCCCGACGATGTTTATGAGGCAATTCGCGAAAAAGCAGGTTTTGAGTTTCCACACCGTGATGAGACTTTAGACGAAGCAAAGAAAATTGAACCTCGTATTCAACATGCTGAAGATCTTATTTTCTTTGAAGGTAGTGAAGGCGCTATTCGTGCTCTTGATGCCCTTGAGAAAATGAATGATCCCGAAGGTCGTCCAGAGACCTCTCTAAAATGGGACGGCTCACCAGCAGTTATTTTTGGTCGTGATGCCGATGGTAAATTTATTTTTACTGATAAGAGCGGATTCGGTGTGAAGTCATATAAAGGTAAGGTCGAATCTGAGCAGGAAATGGAAGACATGTACCGTGCTCGTTCAGAGCGCGCTGCTAAAAAGATGGGTGTTGACCCAGAGGGTGTTTTCCAAAAAAGATACTCAAAGATTACTCCCATGATGCAAAAAGCATTTAGGTTAGCAGAGAAATCAGTTGATCCTGATCACAGAGGATACTTCTTTGGTGAAGTTCTTTACTTTGATAAACCAGCAGTTGAAGACGGCAAGTTTGTTTTCAAGCCAAATATGGTAAAGTACAAGGTTGCAACAGATTCAGAAATTGGTAAAAAGATTGCAGATTCAGATGTTGGTATTGTTTTACACCTAAAGAAAGACGTTGAAACCCTTGAGAATCAACCACTTGACTTTGAAGGCATGACACCAGATCCAGATATTCTTTTCTTTGGTAAAACATTTATTGAAAAGCCAGTTGGTGTTGATGATGCAGAGGTTGCTGAAATAAAACAGATCGTTTCTGCAAATTCTCAAGCAATTGATGGATTCTTCAACGCTGAAAAATTACGCAAGTTTGCTATTTCTGATTTGCCAAATCTATTTTACACTTACCTCAACAGCAAAGTTGATACTGGTTTAGAAAACTTGGGTGGTGATTTTATTGATTGGATGAATGGAAAAAATGGAATCTCATCACAAAAGAAAGAAAATATAAAAAACTACATTACAGATAATAAAGATACTTTT
>Ga0255768_10005673_pt1 | contig 11960 bp, 17 predicted proteins | sample 071ome_33_FD_179983 | JGI IMG/M metagenome (GOLD analysis project Ga0255768, IMG submission 179983) | Coastal salt marsh microbial communities from the Groves Creek Marsh, Skidaway Island, Georgia - 071412AT metaG (version 2) | ecosystem: Environmental > Aquatic > Marine > Intertidal zone >...
ATTATTCTACCGTAACTGAATGAATTTAGAATTACCTATTAAATGTTTCTTATTAAATACATTTATGAGGAAACGGTACTGTTTTTTTTAGTCTGACTGTTTGAGACTAATTCAGTAATTAGTGATTTGGAACCATTTATTATTTTGTAACCCTTTTTGGGTTTACCTTTTTCATTCCACTCAAATCCATCACCAACGTAAGGAGACTTAAATCGGATATCTAATTGATGTTTTTGTTTATCCTTAGTCACAACTACTATTTTATCGATGATCCCATCTAAAAACCGTTTCTGATCCGAAATGGAAATATCAGAACTTCTCAAATCGTTGATACGACCTCCAAATTCTCTGACCCAATCGACCCATTTTGTATTGGTGTCTAAATGGTAAAGTTGTGACTTAAGTCCTTCAATTTCTGATATCAAATCTCTTTTCTTTTCTTCAAATTTACCAATGATACTTTTGTAGTTATCTTCATTTTGTTTATCCAAAATTCCATCAACTAAATTTGAGTTGATGGTATCTTCGATGTCTTTGATTGTCTTTTCATTACTCTTAATTTTTTTCTGAATTCGGTTGGTTTCAATCTTTTGTTCACCAAAGGATTTATTTTCTTTCATCGTATCTTTTTTGAAAATCTCTTTGAATAAATGGGAGGTTTCTATTGTGTCGATAACCGTATCCCACACCAATTTATCGGTATCTTCGATCTTTAAACTTCTGACTCTAAAATGTTTACCAACACAAATCAGTTCTTCACCTCCGGCTCTCAATCTTTCAGTGTTTCCTCTACAAAAATAATGAGATTTGTATTGTGTCTTACTTACTCTCTGACCAAATTTACTCCCACAATGACCACAAACTAAGTATTCTTTTAATAGGGTCTCATACTTTTGGTAATTTGATGTGTATGTTTGTTCGGATAACCGTTTCCGAACTTTCTTAACAGTTGTTATTGGAACGATTTTGGGACACACACAACGTACTGTTTCCTTTAATTTTTTGTCTGTATAAAAGTAAAAACCTTCATAATAAGTATGTTCTAAAATTACTCTTATAGAACGATCCGACCAAACTATATTTCCTCTTCGACTCACAACACCGTTCTTCATCAAAAGTTTTTTGATTTGGTAGATAGAGGAACCTTTGGAATACTCTTCGTAAATCTTTCGTACCCATCTTTTTTCATATGAATTGGGTACCAACATTCCGTCTTTAATTTCATAACCAAATGGAGGGGGTCCACCTTTCCAACCACCCCTTTTTATCTTTGATAACTTTCCTCTTCGTAAACGTTCTGTTCTTAGTCGGTTATCATACTTAGTTACCTCAGACATAATTCCGAATATGAAGTCATCCATCATATTCTCTAATTGGTATTCCGTCCCTTCACCGACGTATAACTTACATTCGTTTTTTCTCAGGGTTAAACGAATTGTATTCCAGACATTTTCATTTCTACTCAAACGGTCGTTGTTAAAGACCCAAAGGTTCCTCACCTCACCGTCATTAATTTTGAACATAAGATCATTAAGAATTGGTCGTTCTTCAATGTTCTCGGATGATGATGATTTACTACCTTCATTATGGATAATTGGATTCATACCCAATTTTTCAGAAACCCTTAAACCAACCTCCTTTTGGTTCTCTAATCCGAACCCCTCGGTTTGTTGGACGTCTGTTGAAACCCTTAGGTAAATGTGTAAATTATCCATATTGATATCATAAACAGAATGAATTTAGAATTACATATTTTTTTATCTCTACAAACACCTAATTTCCTATAAGAAATTTAAACTGTGACATCCTTAATACAGTTAAGAAATACTTTCAAAAAAATTACTTTAAGGGAAAAAATTTAGGAATTACAATTATATATAAATAAGAAAGTAATAAAAAATATATATTTAAAAACTAACTTTGGTAGTTGTTGATCTTCTATCAAAGTTGTGAATTTGAAAACACTAAGAAAAGTCCATTATGAAAGAACAGATTAGAAATTATTTGAAAACACCTATTCAAAATCCTTTGTTTGTTACCTTCACACTCAAACAAAAGGTACAATTCCAATCTAAGTTTGGAACTTACTTAGTTGACTTAGATGAGTATCGATTAAGAACAAATTTCAGACACTTTTCAAACCGATTGAATAAGAAAGTGTTTGGAAATTCTTTTCGTAGATATGGGAAAAGATTGAAGATGGTTGTTGTTGAAGAAGGTGGAAAAAATGAAGTTCGATTACACCAACATACGGTAATCGAAACTCCATCTCACTTAGATCAACATCAGTTCAAGTCTTTAATCAGTGATATTTGGACCAATAAGACTTTGTGGGGATACAAAGACATTTGTTTTGATGTTCCAAATAAATCTAAAGGTGATGTCATTGGTTGGATTAACTACATCACCAAATCAAAGACCAAAAGTAGGGATTTGAATTCCTCAATAGATTGGGAGAACACCTATTTGGTAGGTTAGTGTTGAGTAAATTCTCCTCTAACTTCCCCATCGTCTAATTCATTCAAAGACAACACTAAATTGTCTTTAGTCCCTACTTATAACCAAATTATAAAAAGGAACCACTAATGAATTACACCAAACAAAAATTACAAAATAAGTTGATCTATTACCTTTCCATTTATGTTAAAAAACCAAATTTAAAGATGAAATGGGTCATTCATTCAATTCTTAAACGACTTAAAAACGACAAACCTATCTCACTCAACCAATTCCTCTCAGTCATCAAATTCTTAGAGAGAGAAAAAGAATTCAAACACTATTCACAACAACAATTAATCACTTTGTTTACACCAATTATTTATACAAAAATAAAGGATATCTCGTATGAACAACCCGAAACAAACAGTTTGGAGAAGTTTTTCCAAACGTCGTAATGATGATGATCAAAATACAAAATTAGTGACCTTTAGAGTTCCTAATTCCATTGTAAGTGACTTTGATGAATTGGTTAAGTTTAAGAGAGGAAGTAGAACCTCTTACTTAGTTGGATTTATGGACCAATTTGTACGGAGTGAGTTCAAACGTTTAGAAGAGTCTAACAGAGTTAATGAGTTTATTCACAATATAAGAAAGAGGAATTTAAAACCTTCTAAACTTACCAAGACTTCTGATGATGTTTGGAGAAATCATAAAGATGACTATGAACCACCAAACATTCCGACATTTTATAATGATGATAATTGGGAAGTAACTAGGAGATGGAATGAATGATGAGTCTTACCTTCAGACATAAAATCACACCCCTTTGGGGAAAGTTCACCAAACCTCAATTCATAAAGTTGGTTAAATCAATGAGGAACCCAAACATAGAGGTTATTGATGTGTGGGAGAGAGGTCACAAATCTAAACTTACTCAACATTTTGATAAGATGATCAGTAAGGGTAATTTTACCGTAATATTTTTAAAGGAGTAAAACCTATGGTTGGTTTCAAACAATTTATATCAGAAGGTAAGTATCCCTTATGGGTAAGGGTTATGGTTGGATCACTGGTGTTGAGGGTGAGAAATTTATCTAATCAAATTCAGAATGAAGATGATCCAGTAAAACAGAACAAACTGATTTCCAAACAGAACAAACTTCTGTCCTACATCAGTGGGTTAGGTATCGGTGTGGGTTCATCAGATACCGTTTTGTTAAAGAAGTTACGACAGATGAAGTAAAAATTGACAAATTTTTATGATTATTAGTAAAATTCACTAGGTTCTATACTCACTTTAGGAGACCAAAAATGAAACGAATGTGGTATGGGATTGGATTTTCAATTATTCCCTTTTTTATCCTGTTTTTAGGGTATTTAAATGTTCATCCAGAATATTATAGGTCAATCCCAAGTGGGTTTAATGACAGTTTAAAATATCCGAATTCATCAATCAATTGGGACGAAGAAGATAAGAAAGATCCCCCAATACAATTTGTTTCATCTAGTCATAAAGGTCTGAATGTTTGGACAGAGGTCAAAACGATTTCGTCGTTTTGGGATCTATGGAATTCCCCGAGTTCTGAGGTTGAATATGAATGGGAATATAAAGTTAAGAACCTAAGTGATAAAAAACGATCGATAACGGTGAACTATCAACTCGTCGATAAGAACGATAAAATACTTAGTGAAAATTCCAAAACTGATGTTGTGGAACCAGGTGAAACCCTAACACTTACTAATACGTATAGGATCGATTACGAGAAGGTATCATTGGTCAAAGGTTCAAGTTGGTCCATAAGTAATCGAGAAACATTTTAAACCCGAATTGAAAAGGAAAGATGACTCAAAGTCCCTTCATACAAAACCGAGAACGACTACTCGATAATGACGTGGGTTTTGTAATTCTTGATCGGTTTCCAGTCTCTGAAGGTCATTGTTTGATAATACCTCATAGAGTTTATTCAGATTACTTTGAGTCCACCGAAGAAGAAATAATTGGACTTCAAAAATTGGTAATCGAGACAAAGAAAATCATCGATGAAAAATACAGACCAGATGGTTATAATGTTGGAATAAATTGTGGTGAGGTCAGTGGACAAACAATCCCACACGTCCACATCCACGTAATCCCACGTTATAGAGGTGACATGGACAACCCTAAAGGTGGAGTTCGAGGGGTAATACCCTCGAAACAAAAATACTGATGGACCCTTACATCAAAGATCTGACATACGTAATCAAGAACACAAGAATGACGAATACATACAAGATGGTATGGATACGATCGATCGTAGAAATTTGTAAATTCAATCGAGAATTAAAGAACATTCATTTTGATGAAATTTCAGAAATAATTTTTGAAAAATACTGGGACCAGACAATCTTCTTTGATCTTGAACAAGGGTCCAATACAAAAGAACCCCCCAAGATTTATCAAATAGTCTCAGAAAAAATTGAGAATTATCGAGAAAACTTTGGTTACCAACCGAAGTTCTATTCTGAGGTAAGAGACAAAGTGAACGTCCCTTTAGAGGAAATTTCTTATCAACTCACAAGATATGTTTCTCATCTATTTCAGGAAGTTAATAAGATAAACTATAAGATTTATGATTTGGACTTAAAGAATAGGATTGTAAGACCTTATCGTCCTGATCTTATACACGATCACTTTGAACTTTTAACTGATGTCATCAGTTACCGTTGGGTACAGTTCTTAGAGGGTTTCAATGAGTCACCCAAAATTTCAAGGAAGGTAAGAGGTACTGATCAAAAGAATATTAAAAGAGATACCAAATTGAAGAATTTCTGGGAGTTTCTAGATTTGGAGAACCCAAATCGTATTTGTTTTCATTCTGGAAAACCAATTGAAGAGGGAAGATTAGAAGTAGATCACGTGGTTCCATGGTCTTATCTTTTTTCAGACGATATTTGGAACCTTGTCTTTGTAGACAAATCGGTCAATTCATCAAAAAGTAATTCGATTCCGACTGAGGACACGATACATAAACTAGAAAACAGAAACGAACGTCTACTGGAATTAATGAAGTCTCACTTTCCTATGAATAAACATACACGTGAATTAGATTTGTCTATAAAATTGGGATTAGTCAGAAAACGTTGGATTGGATGTCAGTGAATTAGAGTTTACCTTAGTTTTACTCTACCAACTCACCATTTTTGTAAGTTCTACTGTCTTTTAAGTTCCCGTTCTCATAGTACCACTCCCAAAGACCGTCTCTTTCTCCGTCCTTTAAGGTTCCAGTATAATTCAGTTGACCGTTTTCATGATAGGTCTCCAGTGTCCCTTCTCGACTTCCATTTTTGAAATTTTCTTTTTTCTTTAATCCACCATTTTCAAAAAACGTCTTCGATATTCCAGACATTTGATTTTCATGATAAATTGTTGTTTTCTTCAAATTTCCATTTTCAAAAAACGACTCCCACGTTCCTTCTCGACTTCCATTGTTCCAAGTCTCTGACCGAGATATTTGACCAGTGGGATAGTATTTGATGAACCGACCATCCATTGAATTATTTACAAATCGAACCTTCTCGTTCAGTTGACCGTTTTCGTAATACGTTTCCCAAATTCCATCCGGTTTTCCTACTTCGTATTTTCCCTGAAATTTTAATTGTCCATTTTTATAATATGTCGTCCATAGACCATCCTTAATACCGTCCATGAATTTACCATTTTCGATTCCCGAGATTTCCCCTGAAAACGGAGTATTAGTGAATTTTTGATAGAATATTTCTTTTCTGATGACCAAGTCATCAATAGTCAGAGTTTCACTCCAACTGGGTGAAGATAGAATTGTGATAAAGATTATGATTATAAGTTTGATTTGTTTCACTCTACCAACTCACCATCTTTGTAAGTCTCGGTCTTCTCTAGTGTACCATCTTCATAAAAGAGTTCCCAAAGACCGTCTTCTTTTCCGTCTTTGTAATTTCCTTTACTCTTTAACTGACCATTGTCATGAAAGAATTCCCAAAGACCATCTTCTTTTCCGTCTTTGAAATTTGTTTTCCCCTGTAACTTACCGTTCTCATCGTACCACTCCCAAAGACCTTCTTCTTTTCCGTCTTTGAAAGTTCCTTTAGTCTCTAACTGACCATTTCCATAAAACCGTTCCCTAAGACCGTCTAATTTTCCGTCTTTGTAATTTATTTTCTCCCATAACTTACCGTTGTCATAAAAGTATTCCCAAAGACCGTCTCTTTTTCCGTCTTTGTAATTCTTCCTAGATTTTAGTCGTCCACTTTCGTAATAATTCTTCCATTGACCGTCTCTTTTACCATTAAGAAACTTTCCACTCTCAATCCCAGATATTTCACCGTTGAATGGGACATCCGTAAATTTTTTATAATAAAGACCGTTAGTTTCGACCAAGTCATCAATAGTCAGAGTCTCACTCCAACTGGGTGAAGACAGGAATGTGATAAAGATTATGATTATAAGTTTGATTTGTTTCACTCTACCAACTCACCTTCTTTGTAATTCTCAGTCCTTCTTAACGACCCATCTTCATTAAAATATTCCCGAAGACCGTCTTCTGGTATTCCGTCTTTGAGATTTCCTTTAATCTTTAACTGACCATTGTTATGAAAGACTTCCCAAAGACCGTCTTCTTTCCCGTCTTTATAATTCCCTTTCCTCAATAACTGACCATTGTCATAAAAGGATTCAAAAAGACCGTCTTCTTTTCCGTCTTTGTAATTTTTTTTCTCCCATAACTGACCATTGTAATAAAAGTATATAAAAAGACCTTCTCTTTTTCCGTCTTTGTAATTTACTTTATATTGTAACTGTCCGTTGTCATAAAAGTACTCATAAAGACCTTGTAATTTTCCTTCTTTGTAATTTGTTTTAGATTCTAATCGACCGTTGTCATAAAAGTACTCATAAAGACCGTGTAATTTTCCCTCTTTGTAATTTATTTTACTCCATAAAAGTCCATTCTGGTGAAAAGTTTCCCAAAGACCGTGTCTTCTTCCATCTTTATACGAACCTTTGGAAGGATTTTCTAAAGTCGGTAATATCGATCCTGAGAAAGGGGTCGTAGTGAATTTCTTGTAAACTAACCCGTCCGAAGGATTTTCGACCAAGTCATCCATGGTCAGAGTCTCACTCCAACTAGTAGTTGATGAGAGTGTTAACAGAAGTATTGATATGTAGAATTTGATGATCTTCATATAGTAAGATTACGTCAGAAAAATACCATGGAACAAGTTTAATATTACAAGATTAAGAGTCCCGACTACATCGACCACCTATTCTGAACTACTTTGGTGTAACAAAAACAAATGGTTTTGTTACAGTCAAAAAGACAAAAAAAAGTCTATAAAAATAAACCCTTTGGAGACGTCATTTTCAAAGGGTTTTTGTTACACTCAAAATTGTATGATTATTCTACTTTAATCAAACCACTATTGTAGACATACGGACCTTTAGGACCTCTCCATTTTTGACCCTTACCTTCAATCATTGATTGGAAAGTAATTTCAAAACGATCCTCCCTCTTTCCTTCTTCCTCTAATAGGACCTCTTCAATGTCTAAAATCAAACCACCGACGAATGAGTCAGTGTTCTTATCATTGTGTAGGAATACCATTCCACCTACTAACTTTTCTCTTACTTCATCAACGTCTTTAAAACCCATTGAAATAGGGTCCCAAGTTCCACTTCTATATTTCAGAGGTGTTGAACCTTTGATTACGGACAAACCTAATCTTTTGTAGTTTGAACCTTCGACAATTTTATTCAGAATATGGATACCATTCATCGGACATTCCTCAATTTAGATTAGGTTAAACGATTTGTTTTTGATTAGTCAAAAGTGATTGTAAAATCCGTTCCCAATGTCCAAAGACTTCATCTTCATCATATTGGATTTCTGAACCAACTCTGAGGTTATCTTCATTAGTTACGATTGTCTCACACTTACGAACATATGTTTCCCATTCTTCAATCCGTTGAGGATCAATTTGATCGACGAATTTAATGATCATAAAGTTAACATCATCGATCATATCAATAAGTTTAATTTTCTGTGTCATTGGTATTTTCCTTTGTAATTGAGAATTAAAATTTTGGATCAACCCAATAGAGGTCCACACATTCCACCTCTGACTTTGTGTTGTTGTCCAAAAGTTGGAATATTGTGTTTTTTTAGGGAACTTTGACGGATTACTTTTACTTTATTTTGAGAAAGGTATTGTTCTACTAAACTGTTGATTTCATTCTGTGTCATTGGTTTTTCCTTCTTTGATTAACTAAAGACAGAATACCAATTTTGGGGTTCAAAATTTAGGACAGTAGACGGTACAACTACTGTCCCTATTTCTCATAAGAAATTGACTTAAACGGTGTCTAAATACCGTAGATGTTGAGTAGGTTTAAGGACGTTTTCATACAACGATTTTGAAAGGTATTTGTAGATTAAGGGAGATACCATTCGACCCATCCTTTCAATCCTTTGATTAAAGTTTCCACTAAACTTATAATCTATTGGTAATCCCATTAATCGTTTCATTTCATTGGTTGTAAAAACCCTATCTTCTGAGGGATGAAAAATTCCACCTCTTCCCATTTGTTGTCCCATCTGGGTTAGTGTTGGAGATGGTTTGTCCCAACTACTTCGAACCATATTGAAATCAGACGTCCAATTCGGATCAATATCTGAAACACCTAATGGTCGATTTGGATTTTTTGGTAGATTTGAAATTAGTTCGTATGAAGATGATCGTTTTGTGTTGATTAGTAATTGACGACGTTCAACTTCATCAACTTCTAATCCTTCAAATCCATCCTTGATTGTTGGTTGATACGAGGACTCCATTGGAAAAAGGTCTAAGATTTCTTCTTCATTTTGAAGTCCAATCTCTTCAGAAATATCTTCTCTAATCCCAACACAGATCAATCTTCGACGGTTTTGTGGAACACCAAAGTGAGATGAGTTCATCACTTTGAAATTGACCTTGTAACCTCTCCGTCTCAGTCGTTTTAAATTATATTGAAATACATCAGAACCTTTGATGTTTGGTACATTCTCAACGATACAAATCTTAGGTTTGGTACAATTTACAAAGTAAACAAAATCATTGATCAACATTCCGATCCGACTTTGAGTTGTTTCAGAATATTTTACATCTTTCTCTTCGATTTTAATCTTACCTTTTCCACTACTACTAAAGGTGGAACATGGTGGTGAACCATCTAATATATCGTAACATCCAACCTCAATTCCTTTCGACTTGAAGAAATCAACGACATATTTTCGACCACCTTTTCGAGTGATCTTACGAATATCACACAGTTCAAAAGGGGTATTTGGATGGTTGAGTAGATAGGTATCAACTCCATCTTTAATGAACTCATTCATTAGAAGGATTTTTCCACCTCCCAATTTGTATCCAACAGATGAACCACCACCACCACTAAAAGTAGTAACAACGGAGAAGAGTTCTTTCTCAGACTCCCTGGTCATATCTTCTAAAGTGTAGGGTTCATATTTTCTAATCGGAGATGGACTACCTTTAGTAATGGGTGGATTAACATTTACGTTTCCAGGTAAATCTGAAATTGATTTTTCAGACCACCATTTGATTAATGAATTCAAACGGATAATGTTATTTCCCTTATGATAATTAGGAATATTGATCTGTGGATTGTTGAGGACTGTAGGATACAAACTTTGAAGACCGTCTCCTTTTTGAAGACTACGGTTCTTAACCTTCATTAGACCTAATTTTTCGACATCATCTTTGTAGATCAGTTTAGATGGTATTTTCTGATGGGGATAATTAATTTGATCGTAATTTATTCTTTGAACTGTTTCAAAAACTGATGGATAAATTTCGACTATTTCTACTCCAATGGATTTTCCGTAGTTGATACACTTATGGTCTCCATCTGAAAAATTCCCATTTTGAATTATAAAATCAACGTAACCAACCCAATCCTTTCTTCCTTCTATTGAGTTTACTCTTCCATTTGGAAATGGATTTGTGAAACCACACAACACCTTTGAAAATCCTAATTCTTTGACTTTGTTCAACATAAAGATCATGGGAAATAGAACTTCCAACTCTGTTTTTTTCTTACATTTTTGTTCGAAAATCAGATGAAAGAACCAATCATCAAAGTTAGTCCTTGGAAGAATGACTTTATGAAAATCCCATCCCATAATTTGAGATGTTTTTTCAGAAGTTTGACAATCAATATTTTGAGTACCTTCCAACTCAAAGGAAATAGTAGTGATTTTCTTCCCAGTATGGTGTCCAACCAATCCAACCAATGTGGAGTCTATACCTCCACTTAGTAATAGACATATTTTGTCTTCCTTAAATTGGTGACGTAATTCGGTTTCTAAGTTTGATTGTAACTCATCGATTATACTTTGATCTATTGGTTGAATTACTTTGTTAGACATACCCAATCCTCCTTATCAATTTGTCCAAACACACAACATTTTGGAGAGTCGAAGTGATCGTCGATCCAATCCGTCACATCTTCAATTTCAGTTGATTTAATGAAGTCCGAAGGTGGGTTATGACCCCCACCTCTTTCACATCTCAAAATTACTTTTTCATTAGACAGTCTTACCAAGTTTTTTGAATTTGATTGAGGAACAAAAATGTCCCTAAATCGGAAACCAAAACTGTTAATAATCTTCAATCCAACTTCAATTTTCTTTGATGGAACAATGAGAAGACACTGAACACTTTGATCATTGGAAGGTGTACGAATTTTATGTAGAGGGAATTCGTTTTCAATGTCCTCTTCAAAAAAACCTTCATTTCCCCAACGACTTATCAACTCATTAGGTAAATCAATAACGAATGACCGGAAACGATATCCATTATGAATACACTCAGACAATGAAGTTGTTTTGATAGAGACTTCAGTTGTTCCACCACTGAAGTTAAGAACATTATCTTCCCTGTTCTTTTTTGATTGTCGTTTAATCCGATCATCGATGACTTTAAGTAAATCTTTGATTTGGTTCTGTTGTGACTTAGAGGAAATTTCACCTCTATTGACCAATCTTTGAAGTCGTTCAGATCCTTCATTCCCATAAAAATCATTATATTTCTTCTCTAATTGAGTGATGAAATAAAGAGATGAGAATGTGTGAGGAAGGTACTGTTGATTATTCATAATGAAGTCTGAATTACCAATAGACACCCATCGATTAAGGTATGATGGTGACATCCCTAATCGTTCAGAAATATCCTTTTCAAAAACCTCTTCACCAAATTGGTCCCTACATTCTTTGATAGAGATAACAGTATTGAAAATTGATTGTTTGAGGGTCTCAAAACAACTTTGAATTTTGATGATATGGTCTTCTATTGTGAGTTGGTTAGGAGAATACAGGTCTAACATTACTCTGACCCTCCATTTCCCATTGAATAAGGTTTGAAACATACCAAACCCACAAAGTTAAAGTTCCTCCAAAAAGTTTGAATTTTGGAAAATCCAACTGACTTAAGTTGTTTGATGAGTTGGTCTT
>Ga0255768_10005695_pt1 | contig 11931 bp, 6 predicted proteins | sample 071ome_33_FD_179983 | JGI IMG/M metagenome (GOLD analysis project Ga0255768, IMG submission 179983) | Coastal salt marsh microbial communities from the Groves Creek Marsh, Skidaway Island, Georgia - 071412AT metaG (version 2) | ecosystem: Environmental > Aquatic > Marine > Intertidal zone > Salt...
TTTCTTCATTATAAGCTTCCAAAAAGTAGCCTCTCTTGTCATTGAAGATCCGGGGTTTAATCAAAAAGGCATCTCTCAGTCGTGAAATCTCAATATCCATTTATCTTGTGACGTATTGTTGGTTATAGTATTCTATATATTTTCCGCTAGTTACATTATCAAGCCATTCCTCATTATTTAAGTACCAGTCAATAGTTTTTCCCAAACCTTCTTCAAACTGTAAAGATGGAACCCAGCCTAATTCATTCTTTATCTTTGTGGCGTCAATGGCATATCTTAGATCATGTCCTGCTCTATCCGTTACATAGCTAATCAATTTTTCAGAACTGCCTTCAGCTCTTCCAAGCTTTTCATCTGTCAGTTTTATCAAAAGCCTTATGAGGTCTATGTTTTTCCACTCATTATGGCCTCCAATATTATAGGTTTCACCATGAACGCCTTTGTGGAGAATTAAATCTATGGCTGCAGCGTGATCTTCAACAAATAACCAGTCTCTGACATTTATTCCCTTACCGTAAACCGGTAATGCTTTCTCATGAATTATATTATTAATAAATAAGGGAATAAGTTTTTCCGGAAATTGATACGGGCCATAATTATTTGAGCAGTTAGAAATCACTACAGGCATTCCGTAAGTATGGTGCCATGCTCTGACTAAGTGATCACTCCCTGCTTTAGACGCAGAATAAGGACTTCGGGGGTCATATGCAGTTGTTTCATAGAAAAAGCCTTCATCGCCAAGAGAACCATATACTTCATCAGTAGATACGTGATAGAATAGTTTTTCGTCATAATTTCCTTTCCAATATTCTTTGGCGGCTTGTAAAAGATTTCCTGTTCCGATAACATTTGTTTTAATGAATACTAACGGATCAGCTATTGATCTATCTACATGAGATTCAGCAGCCAGGTGGACAACGTGCGTGATTTGATGTTCTTCGAATATCGTTCTCATGGCATCCAAATCTCTGATGTCAGCTTTTACAAAGCTGTAATTGGATCGATTTTGAATATCGCTAATGTTGGCTAAGTTACCAGCATAGGTCAAAAGATCTAGATTAATAATCTTGTAATCGGGGTACCGATTGACAAATCTTCTCACAACATGAGAACCTATAAATCCTGCGCCCCCTGTGATAAGTATGTTCATAAAATTATTTTCGTAAAGCTAAACATTAAATAGATGGAATCAAGATCAAAGATTAGTTTTGAATATTTAACTTAGCCAAATAGTAATATTAATTGATTATGGAATCAAATTGGTACCCAAAGAATTTAATGGTCCGTGAAGAAGGAAATCAGAGAACTATTGATTTCTTAACAAGTGTTTACAGTAAAAGTAAATCTTTTCGGTATGCTGAATTCGGTTTTTATTTAGGGGCAACCGCAAAAAGAGTTCATAAGCTTTTTCCCAAGTCAGAATTACATTTATTTGATTATTATAGTGCGATTCAGAAGTTCAAAGATGACAATGTAGATGATTTAGATCGATATTTCTTTTATGGGAATACCCAGAGATATAATGATTCATATAATTGGAACTTGATGAAGCTTATTGACCATAATTCTAATGATACCATTTTTGATTATTGTTATTTAGATGGTGCGCATACTGTAGCCATTGATGCATTAAACTATTTTCTTGTTGATAAATTATTGAATACCGGGGGTTATATTGAGTTTGATGATTATTATTGGAGTCTGAGAGGGTCATCATTGGACCCTCTAAAAGTACCTGAAACCGCAATTCAATACACAGATGAACAAATTGATTCAAAACAAGTGAAAATGATCGTAGACATACTTGTCAAAACAGACCAGAGGTATGAAGAAGTTGTTGAAAATAGGATTTATAAAAAAATATCACCTTAAGCAATAGTATATATCCATATGCTTACAAAGAAATATGGCCATTCCAACTTGCCAAGTATATATTTCTGTTCTGCAAAAGAGGACTATTTGATTAAAACCATAATCTGCGCTCCCTTAGGCTGTTTTGCTAAAAAATGGAACAGGATTTGATCTATTGTAAAGAATTATTTACTCAAAAAATAAAAGTAAAGTCGTTTATCAATAAAACTTGATTTCCTCAAGACTTGCTTTAACGTAACTAGAGATGAAAGTCAACTTCAATATTCTAGATTATATACTTATAGCTATTGCAGCTACTTGTTACATTATACCTCACTATTTTCTTAACATTGAATGGTTACAGGATGTTGGCATATTTCTCCTACTTATTGGAATTGTACATCTATTCAGGTCAGCACATTCTTTGAATGTTGAAAACTCCAAAGAGCTAAAGGGACTTTTAGCAAATCTTAATGAGAATTTCACAAATACCATAGATACCAAAGTTCAACACCGATTATCTGAACTACAACGTCATTTAGTTCTTAAATTAGATAATTTCAAAGGACAATTTACTCAATCAAATCAAAAGCTGGAAGGCGATATCAGCATACTGAACGATAGTTTAAATCATACTCTTGTTGACATTAAGTCTTTAATAACCAGTAGCTTTAATGATCAGTTAAATAATCAGAAAATCAATTTTTCTAATCTTGCAGGTTTGATTTCGACTTCTTTTGAAAATATAGCAAGTCATACATCCAAAGAATTAATAGCATTATATAAGAATAATCAAAAAACTCTATCTGAACTAAATGAAAATTTACTATTTCAGTTAGAGAAAATTTCCTTTGAAAGTAACTCGATCCTTAGTAAAATCAGTCAACTAAATGCTTCCTTGCACACAGAATTAGGAACATTTACGAATCACGTACTTAAAGTACAAGCTTCTATAAATGATAAAGCAAATTCAATACAACAAATAATTTCTAGAAGCATTCTGGAGCAGGAAGAAATAGTAAGTAAAAATCAAACAGAATTGATTAACTACTTTGAATTATTTACATCAAATGTAGTGAGCAAGATGAATTCTCAATTCGAGGTAATCTCCTACGATTTCGATGTAAAAAAAGAATTGTTAAAGGAAAGCGAAGATTCTAATAAAATTAGATTTGATAAGCTTGTTAATGAATTTAACGATCTGAGGAATTTTCAAATTGATTTTCAATCTAGACTTGAAGAAATTAATACAGAAATAGAGAATGTTGCAGAAATAACTTCAGGATCAGATAGTTATTTAAAATACGATTTGTCTCACAGAGTTGACAATGCAATTGATAATCAATCTGACACTCATAGTGCATTGCAATCAATTGAGAATCAATTACATAGAGATAGTGAGATTGAAAATACTCATTATGATAGCATCAATAGTTTGTTGACTGGTTTAGGACATCAAATAAGTAGTAATAGAGTCCTTCAAGAGGAATATGGTTCCTTCATTCACCAATTCAGTAGAACTTCCAATGATTTTAATAATAGTCTAAGAGCTGAATTGGAAAAGATTAAGCATATTCAACATGAAATAGAGGCTGCAATGAGTTCAGAGTTCATTAATGTTCAAAATTCTTTTGAAAAGACCATGGTAAGTAAAGAAGAATTCTTTATGAAATATGAAGAACTGAACACTTTGCTTGCCAATTCTTCGGAACTTCTAGATAAATGGGGAATTGCTATTGAGAGAAAAGGAGATTTGTTAAAAAAGGAAATAGGGAACATTCAGAATTATTTGAATAGTAATATGATAATCAAGGAAGACTTATTGTCAAAACTTGATGAGTTAAGCAAGTTGCAGGCGGAATCTGCGGAAATGGTAGATAAATGGGGACTTACAATTAATACCACAGGCGACTCATTGAGTTCGGAGATGGGAGTCATCAAGAATTATTTGATTAGCAATTTGATCAGCAAGGAAGACCTTCAAATAAAGTTGGAGGAGTTAAAGAGGTTGCAAACAGATTCTGCAGAGTTGGTAGATAAATGGGGACTTACATTTAACTCTACGGGAGTTTCATTGACCTCAGAAATAGGCAGTATTAGAAATCAATTGAGTAATAATTTAATAAGCAAAGAAGATTTATTGTCAAAACTTGAAGAGTTAAGCAAGTTGCAGGTGGAATCTGCGGAAATGGTAGATAAATGGGGACTTACAATTAATACCACAGGCGACTCATTGAGTTCGGAGATGGGAGTCATCAAGAATTATTTGATTAGCAATTTGATCAGCAAGGAAGACCTTCAAATAAAGTTGGAGGAGTTAAAGAGGTTGCAAACAGATTCTGCAGAGTTGGTAGATAAATGGGGACTTACATTTAACTCTACGGGAGTTTCATTGACCTCAGAAATAGGCAGTATTAGAAATCAATTGAGTAATAATTTAATAAGCAAAGAAGATTTATTGTCAAAACTTGATTTCACGAATAAAGAATTGATCCAGGTACTTAGAAAAGATTCTTTGGAATTGTATAGTAAAATAGAATCAGTGTTTGCACTATACAATACATTGAAATTGGATAAGGGCTTACCAGAATTTACAGGTTGGGCTATTTCTTCTGATTTTGCAAAGTATATAGTTGAATTAATTATTAATAAGAAGCCTAAAACTATTGTCTCATTAGGTAGTGGATCTTCAGATATTATTGTAGGAAGGAGCCTCCAATTGAATAATATTGGAAAATTATATTCAGTTGAACATTTAAGAAAGTATTGCGATATTTCAAATCAGTTGATCAAGGATTATGACTTGCAGGACTGGATAGATTTGCTACAGTCTCCAATTAAGAATTATAACATCAATAATGAAAGTTATCAATGGTATGACCTTTCACTTAACAAAAGTGTCAAGAAAATTGATCTACTTATAGTTGATGGACCACCAGGAAATTTAAATAAAAAATCACGCTATCCTGCAGTCCCAATTCTTCTAAACTATCTTAAAAAAGGGAGTATAGTTTTGCTAGATGATGGTTATAGAACTGAAGAAAGTCAAATAGCGGAAGAATGGGCAAGAAAGTACGACTTTGAATTAGAATTTATTGAGAATGTAAAAGGGGCTTATAAGCTAACAAAGCTTTAATATTGGCTAACAGATAGCTAGAATTGAACAGCGGTATGTATCTAGTTGCTTAATTCATTATTAAATTAAAAGTTGTTCTTGAAATTATTAAAAACACTAAACTACATTGCGTTAATGGGTATCTTTGTTTCACTCATAGCAATCATTTATAGCTTCAACTCAAATGACATGTCCTCAATAGAATTTATTATTGTCGTACCTATTTTGATTTGTCTTATTTTAATAATTGTAATTTCCTTTTATTTCAAATCATCAAGTGAAAGTTTTCTTAACAAGTTGAATGAGAAAATTGATCAGAATTCTCTTGATAATAATGCTCATTTTCAACAAGTATTTTCAGAACTGTTTGAAAGTATTAAGAATTTGAACATATCGAATCATCGCATCTCTGGCAACGTGAGTGATTTCAATCAATTATTAATTCAGCTTAAAGAAAGAGTTGAAATCAAAGAATCTCAACTAAGAAAGTTGCAAGATAAAGATTATGACAGTGCCTTTAAAAATGTTCAGGATAAACTTATTGAAATCCAAAAGAATTTAGAAAATGAAAAACTTGATCTAGGGTTAAAAATTCAAAGAACAAGCCCTTTGCCGGGAAGAATCGTCGGTGTCAATGACTTGACTTTAGATCATCTGACTCAGAACAATAAAGAGCCAAACATACAGATTTCGAATAGATTAAGAAGTAAGTCAAATCCTGTTAAATTTCAAAATAAGGTCTTTAATTGCTTTGACAATATATATTTGGTCAATCTAAAAAAAGATAAATCTGAAAAATTTAGAGCAATATTTCATCTAGAAAAATATGGGATTAAGCCGGAGATATTTGAAGCTATAAATGGATATGATGAAAAAAATATCCACTTATATAATGATTACAAGTCCAAACCTTTAGGTAGTCTTCATTATAAGGAATACAGTGATCTTGAAATAAAAAGAAAATCGAAGTTCATCAGCTCTGCTGGAGCATTTGGCTATATTCTTACTTACATGAGTATAATTGAAGATGCTAAGAAGAATGGCTATCGAAGAATTCTCATATTTGAAGATGACGTTATTTTGGACAATAACTTTGAGGACAGGTTTGACAAATTTATAAATTCGATCAATCCTAACTGGAAAATGATTCTTCTTGGAGCTTCTCAATATGGTTGGAACTCAGTTTCATTATCAGAAGCAAAGTTGAAAGGATATTACTATCCTCGAATCCTGGACACATGTGGTTCATTTGCTTTAGGATTAGATAATTCTATATATGATGAACTGACACAGAATTTATCGCATTTCGATGGCCCATTCGATCATATACCTAGTGGTAAAATCTACGAGAAATATTTAGGGCATTGCTTTGTTTCATTCCCTAGTATGGTTATTGCAGATGTTTCTACGAGTAATATCAGAAACAACAGAGATCAATATTCGCATAGTGTGAAAATGCGATGGCCTCTTTCCAGATTTGAATTTCCCCTTTCGAGATTATCAGTAACAGTTGTTTCAAATAGTAAGAAAGTTCTGGATGCTATTTGGCCATGCTTGGAAGATATGAAAGATCAATTTCATATTACGTACTTATATTATTCTAATGACCGGTTAGTTCCTCTGCATGAGAAAAGTTACTTAAATGGCTTAGAGCTTTTACCTGGGGATATGAATTACTATAGTATTCTATCTCAGTTGAATTCGGATGTAGTAAGCATTATTGATGATAGTTGTCAGTTGGATACTGAAAATTTTAGTAATTACCTAGAGAGCCTGCTATTAAATAAAGAGGTAGAAAAATTATCGGGACTAGAGGTCTTTAAGAAACATAAAAATGGATATTCAAGTATTAATTCTGATATTTCTATTCCTCTAAATTCTCAATTAGAGGATTTAGTATCTATAATAATTACAACTTATAAAAGACCAAACCTTGCCAGAAAAGCAATAAGATCAGTTATTAATCAAAAATATAAAAGCATAGAAATCATAGTAGTTGATGATAATGGCATTGGTACTGAAAAGCAGTTAGCAACTCAAAGAATAGTTGATGAAATGGCAATTAATAAAAAGCTTGAGATTGTTTACCTACCCATGCCAGTAAATAGTGGTGGCTCAGCAGCGAGAAATGCAGGTATATTCAGAGCTACTGGATCTTATGTTGCATTCTTGGACGATGATGATATATACACTCCAAATAAAATTTCAGATTGTATTAACACTTTGGAAAATTTGAAGGGAGAATACGCAGGAGTTTATGGTGGATACTTAGGTTGGAATTCTCCTTCAAATGATTTGAATAGATATCCTAAAGGTGATTTAACTACGAATCTTCTTACACTTGATTATAAGAGTCATTATTTGCATACTAATACAACATTATTCAGAAAAGATGCCATTTTAAAAATTAATGGTTTCAATGAAAATTTTAAACGCCATCAGGATTTGGAGTTCAGTCTTAGATTCTTTCAAAAGTTTAAAATTGGTTCTGTGAATAAGATTGTATGCAAGTTGAGGCCAGAACCAGTTAAGATTAACAATACTTTAGATGGGCCAGGTTTATTTAAAGTCAAAGTAGATTTTTTCAAGTACCTCGATGACATACTAAATGCTTTAGAAGAAGAATCTCAAAACATTATTTTTGATAAGCATCGATTAGAACTTGTTAGATATTTCAAATCTGAAGAGTCTTTAGCTTCTTATCTTAAAACCATTTCTGAGGATGAAAATCTGAAATTCAACAATTTCTTCAATTTCTTAAAGAAGCATTATTTAATAACGATTTAACAGTGTAATATATCAATACTTGAACGCCTTCTTTAGGGGATCATATATAGAAGATTTTAAAAATATCGATAATTTTGTAGGATCAATATAATTCAAATAATGTTGTTAGACTGATAAACTTTATTGAAGGAATTGATTTATTACAGTGAAGTATGTATTCTATTTTTATTATTGAATAATGGCCAGCTCAGGTTTTATTAATAAAATTTTAAATTGATACGCATTCACGGTATATGCCTTACTTCAATATTTTACTCTTCGAAGTACACGATCATTTGTAAAGAGGTTCTCCCTTAGCCTTTCCAATTTGAATAACACCATCTATCAGCACAGGTTTTTTAATCTTGCCAAGCTTGGATGATTTATTACCAACGAGATCATCTGGTACTTTTGTCTCGAACATATTGGCTAAAACATTTACAAATACTTCTTGAACAACCTTGATTTCGTTGCCATAAGATTTTTTCCAACTGTCAGGATATCTAATCGCTAAAAATACACCATACCGGTCTAAGATATGATCAGATGTGATATCAGCCTCCTTGTATTTTGACATTACAGACCCATCTCCAGTTAAATAAGGTCCATGATCTCCTGCAATTATAATAATTGACTCTTTGTCATTTTCAAGGATTTGAGATAAATCATTTTTCATCTCCTTATTTGCTTTCTTAAGACGCTTTTCAAATAGTTCAGTTTCATTTGGTAACAATGTGCCTGAATTTTGACTGTGGCCTGGATACCTTGAATGAGCATAAAGAAATATTGGTTTTTTATGGTCTTTTTTAAGGAATTCCATTTTCTTCTCAATCCATCCATTATATCCACCAGAAAATTCAATATCAAACTTAAATTCCCCAATTAAAATTGCTTTTATAATGGTAAACATACCAATGCCTGAAGAAGGATAGCAATAATCAACCTTTTGTTTGCTGCCTCTTATCATATAAGGATTCAGAATGTTATTAGTTAAGTATCCGTTATTTTGCAGAATTCTATTAATGACACTTTCTCCATTAACTCGTGATCTATAGTTTTCGTCACCATCAAATTTGTTTGATATATCAACTATGTTTGACATAGATTCAAGACTGTTTCTACCTGTGGAATATACATTATCGTATATTTTGAAGTTTTGAGACTTTAGATAACCCATTTGCTTACTGTTATCAATCTTGTAGAGTGTTTTCATTTGATCTTCTTCAACGTAGGCATCATAAATTAGCAAGTAGATATCTGGTTTGTGTTTGATCGTCTTGGAATTGAAAAACTGTTCAACTGCATTTGTTTTCTCTTCATTTATCTCGATTTCTTCTTTTTCATAAACATTTTGAACTACTATAATTGCTAAAATTGATATTACAAGAAATGGAAGAATTTTTTTATCAAGTTTATGCAATACCACAAATAGACTAATGAGAATGAAAAGAAGTATGAGATGAGGTGAATAGTTGTTACTAGAGTTTAGTTGAGTAAAATCTGTTATAATCGGCACTAGATAAAAAGTTAGGACCGCAGCAACAAAACTAGGTACATAGATATCAAGACTAATATCCCTTTGAAAAAGCAACCAAACAATTTGACATACTATTAATGGAAGCCCAATCATTAAAACATAATAAAAGAAACCTGATAGTAAGCTGAAATATTCTGGATTAGACTGAATATAAATTGTAAGTGGTATTGTAAGTGCAATGAAGAGTAAATAGTTTGCTTTTGGCATTAAAAACGCAATCCCTTCATCTTCTACAATTCTCTTTGTTCTAAACTTAGAAATCAGAAATAAACAGCCAATTACTACAATAATGTGCATCAATCTAAGAAATTCCTTAATCGAAATGTCCGGGAGTGTATCTAATTCAAATTCTGTTTTTAAAATGAAGAATAAAGATGTCAACACTATAATAGTGTAGTTCATCAAAGAGATTGAGGTTCCTAAATTCTTTTTAAACAAAGAGCCATGTAGATATGCTGCTAATATCACTAACATGGATAGTGAAAGGAATACCATTGAAGTTGAAGAATGGCTATCAATAGTATTTGATAAAAAATGAACGAAAAGGAAGTAGCCGATTAATAAACTAAGAAGGTTGAATATCTCTTGTTTGTATTGATGCAAGTATTTTTTTATGGGAGATATGGATGCTGAATCATCCTTAGTGAAGTTTGATGTACTGGGTTTTGCATTAACTCCTATAATTTTGGTTTTGAAGATTGAAAAGAAGTTGTTAGCTGTCCAATATAAAATCAACGCTGATGAAAAACTATATAGTGCTACTAGAAAAACTAATGCAGTACCGATGAGCTGTTTAATTTCCTTTTTGTCCAAACTTGATCGGACAAAATATATAGCAATGAAGTTAACAATAGTCATTAAAAAAGGCAGTATGTTAACTTTTATAACTCCTATGCTTAAAAGGTTATCTGGCTTGGATAAATCTTCAATAGGACCAAAGGCTTGACCAGCTAAGGGTTCGAAATCTCTCAACATCCAATAAGCTGCCAAGAAAAATGGAATTTGAATTAACAGACCAATTAAACTTATAAGGGAATAGTAAGCTTTGTAGTCGTACTTTTTATAAATCTCTTTGGTATAAAAATACTTTTCTTGTTTGTTTTGAACTCCGTCTATCTCATCGAGTAAATCTTGCATCACAGCTTTTCTTGCTCGCTCCTTTTTCTGTAGTTTTTCAGCAAACCAAAACAGTGGTAGCATAATTAAGAAAACTACTAGGCTCAATGCAATTATCGAAAACCCGTAATTACCTATCAGATCATAAAGGAATATTAAAATCTGCTTTAGAATTTCATCTAAAATCATCTTATAATTCGTTGTAAATTGTTAATATCTGCTCAGCAGCAATTGGACCCGCTTTCTTGAAATTCCATATATGAGATTCAATCACTTCATCAGTAATTGAAATTTTTTCTAAGTCATTTACAATTGAATTTATATGGGGAATATCGTCAGATGTAATAGTCCTTCCTACATCTTTTAGTAAATACTTGGTGCATGGATCATTTTCAATATTTGAAGATTCATATCCACCATCATACCATTCTACATCTACTGCTATAACAGGTTTTCTATGAAGAAATGCAAAATCATAGATAATACCTGAAGTTATGTCACAGATTATAGTCTTTGCTTTGGCAAGAGACGTCGAATTATCTATTTCTCTATCAATTTTAAATGACTTCTCATTGTCAAATTTTGAAATAATGTTTTCTAATACTTCTTTGTCAGAAATCCATGATTGAGGGTGAGGTCGTAGAATTACATTATTATTTCCTGCTAATAACTTTTCAATTATTTGATCTCCAAATTGACTTAAAAAGGTTCTTTCACCCCATGTAGGAGCTAGTAAGATTGAATCTCCATTTGAGAAAGGTACTTCGTCCATTTCATCATAATAAGTACAACCAGTTTTAAGTAATAATTTTTCTTGACTTTTTCTATCCCTTTCTAGTTGCCTTAGATTGTTTATGTGATACATATTTCCGCATAAAACTGAATCATAATAATCGAAGGAAAATTTTTTATTTGCATGTACATCCATTGGGGCATGAGCCAGATAGCAGTAGTGCTGAACATCCTCCGACCGTTTTAATCTAAGTATGTTTAGCTGAGGAGTTGTCATTACACACATGTTGGCTTTTAATTTATTAAGAACCAGAAAAGCATGTTCCATTTGTCCAATGAAATAAGATTTACAAATAGAATCATCCAAATCTAGACCTGGGTCTTTCTCGTCGGAAGTGAGATAAACGAACTTCTGTTTAGACTTTATAAATTGTTCAACTACTGGTTTAAAAACATTCCAATAGTTTGCTCCTTCACTATAAAAAACCAATTGACCTGTAAAATCATTTACTCCTTTATATTTTTTACCCATGATGAAATAGGCAGATCTATAAATGAATCCTCTAAGCGAGAATATAAAGGTCATCATGGCTCCAACGATAACACTAATCAATAGACTACCGGTACCAGGATCTATGTATAAGTTAATCACCAATGTGTCAAATATTTATGGATGTAATAGAAATGAAAAGAAACGATAATAAGTTATTAATTAGAAATCTCAAAACGCATTATTTACTTTAAGGAGAGAATAGCTACGTGTTTTAGAACCGGATGTATGACATAGTATTCTTCATCTTCCAATTCCTGATAA
>Ga0255768_10005697_pt1 | contig 11930 bp, 13 predicted proteins | sample 071ome_33_FD_179983 | JGI IMG/M metagenome (GOLD analysis project Ga0255768, IMG submission 179983) | Coastal salt marsh microbial communities from the Groves Creek Marsh, Skidaway Island, Georgia - 071412AT metaG (version 2) | ecosystem: Environmental > Aquatic > Marine > Intertidal zone >...
CATTAACGCTGCTGTTGATTCCGCAGTGCTGAACGGCTCCGGTTCTTCCGGCCAGCCCACCGGCATTCGCAACACCAGCGGCATCGGCTCTGTGGCCATGGGCACCAACGGCGGTGCAATCACCATGGAGAAGATTGTTGACCTGGAGACTGAAGTGCTCCAAGACAACGCTGGTGGTCCCAACATGGCCTACATCACCAACGCCAAGGTGATGGGTGGCTTGAAGAAACTCCGCGCTGGTGGTTCCACCACCACTGACGGTGCTTTCCTCTACAACACCGATCTGCAGGCTGTTGGTCGTGGCCCCACGCCTCTGACCCTGAACGGCTATCCGATTGCCGTCACCAACGCTGTGCCTTCCAACCTGACCAAGGGCACTAGCTCTAGCGTGTGTTCTGCTCTGGTTGCTGGTGACTTTAGCCAGGCAATGCTTGGCTTCTACGGCAACGGTCTTGAGATCACCGTGGGCACTGACTCCGATGACTTCAGCAAGGCTCTGACCTCGGTTCGCGGCATCATCACTTTTGATGTTGCAGTGCGCCAAGCCACTGCCTTCGCATCCATTGAAGACATCACCACCGCTTGATAACGGGGAGGGGGCCGGCAACGGCCCCTTTTTTTCTTATGCAAATCACCTGCACTAGAAACGTCATGGCATCTGGCAAAGCCCTTGAGGCTGGCCAGTCTTATGACGTGTCGGACTCTGACGGCGCACTGCTAATCCGTATGGGTAAAGCAGTCGAGGGCGCAGCACCTGCTAAGCCCAAGGCAAAACGAACGACGAAGGCTAAGGCTGATGGCGTTTGATGCGCTTGCCGATGACCTAGGAGTTTTCCTGGGAGACTTCAATGTGTCTGCTACGTCAGGCGCAACGACCGCGAACGTCATTCTTGACCAGCCCAGTCAAGTATTGGCTGGTGACATGGTGCTCAGCACTGACTACCAAATCACTGCCAAGGCTTCTGACTTTGGCACCCTTACAGCAGGCACCAGCATCACCGTCGATTCTGTTGCCTACACAGTGCGTGAGACACGCCTAATCGACGACGGACTGCTTTGTGAGATCTCGCTGCAGAAGACATGACGACGCTGCGCGAAAACATCCTTGACGACATTGTCAGCAGCCTTGCTGGCACAACCAACGTTGGAACGCGCATCTACAGAAGCCGTGTGGTGCCGTTGCAACGCGGTGAGAGCCCTGCATTAGTTGTTGAGGCAATCAGCGACACGCCTGAACAAAACACCAGCCTGCCGACCCTGGACTGGACGCTCATCGTGCGTGTGTCTGTGATTGTGCGTGGTGACAAGCCTGATGAAGTTGCAGACCCGATTGTTGAAAGTCTGCACAGCAAAATCATGGCCGATATTTCGCTCGGCGGATACGCCATCGACTGTCAGCCAGGAACGACAACCTTTGAGATGGTTGACGCTGATCAGCCAGCTGGTGTGATTGGTGTTGAATATCTAGTGCGTTATCGCACCCGACTCGCTGACCTGACTCAGGGCCCGTGACTATTATGGGTTCTGATAGTCAACTTCCTGTCTCCAACTGAGGTTTTGACCAATGGCACTTAGAACAAGTCAACGCCTTTTATTGGCGAAGGAAGAGGTCACCTACGGCACGGATCCAACGCCAACAGGTTCTGCAGATGCAGTTCTTGTTCGCAGTCTTGAAATCAGCCCTCTGCAGTCTGACGCTGTTGAGCGTGAGCTGATTCGTGGCTATATGGGCAACTATGAAGTGCTTCACGCCAACCAGCGCGTTGAAGTGACTTTTGAGGTTGAGATGGTCGGCTCTGGAACGGCCGGCACTGCCCCTGCATTTGGCCCTCTGCTTAAAGCTTGCGGCAACAGCGAAACAATCGTTGCCAGCACCTCGGTCACCTATGCCCCGGTGAGCAGCAGTTTTGATTCTGTCACTATCTACTTTTTCCAAGATGGCGTCCGTCAAAAAGTGACTGGCGCTCGCGGTTCGTTCTCTATCTCTGCAGAGATTGGTCAGATCCCGACCATCAGCTTCACGCTGGTTGGCATCTATAACGAGCCGACTGACGTTTCAAACGCAACGCCGACGTATCAGAACCAAGCCAAGCCGGTGCTGTTTAAGAACGGCAACACCACCAGCCAGCAGTTGTTCAGCTATGCCGGCGCTGTTCAGTCGTTTAGCTTTGATCAGAACAATCAGAGCGTCTACCGCGAGCTGGTTGGTGGCAGCAAGGAAGTGCTGATCACGGATCGTCGCCCTGGCGGAAGCATTGTTCTTGAGGCTGTCACGATGGCAACCAAGAACTACTTCACTGCCATCACTGGCTCTGCTACTGGCAACAACACGTTCCAGCACGGGCAAACTGCTGGCAACATCTTTACTTTCAGCGCACCTCAGACCGATTTGTCTGCTGTTAGCTACTCAGATTCTGACGGCGTTCAGATGCTGAACTTTGACTACACAGCAACCCCGACAACATCTGGGAACGATGAATATAGTCTTAGCTTGACTTGATGCGCTAGTTTTAAGGCGAATTATTCCTTTTATGGGATTCGTCCTCAAAAAGTCCAACACCTACAAGTGGCCCGTTTCTGTGGATGTCCCTGTTGACGGGGGCAAACACGAGCGGGTCACTTTTGATGTTGAGTTCAAAGACCTGACGCAAAGCCGTCTGTTAGAGATTGCTGAGCTGAGTGGCGAAGGCAATCTGTCTGATGTTGAGATCGCCCGTGAGGTCATGACAGGCTGGGCAGGTGTTGAGGATGAGGACGGCAAAGAGCTGCCTTACAGCATCACCAAGCGTGACGAGCTGCTCGACGTACCGATGATGGCAAGCGCGATTGCTGGCGCTTATTTGGAGAGCAAGCAGGGAGCCAAGCGAAAAAACTAGAGGAGGCCGTTGACTATTTATTCAGCGGCCCTGATGACAAGTCAGAGCTGATGGCTGATGCCCAGGCGTTTGGCTTGGCATTGCCTGAGCTTGAAGCGCCTAAGGATTTTGAGGTGTGGCCTGATAACTGGCCTGCTGTTGAGATGTTCTTGCGTTGTCAGACGCAATGGCGCACAACGTCTGCAGGCGTTTGCGGTTTTGACTATGTAGCTCTTGAATGGCTGTTTAGACTGTATGAAGTCGAGGACCAGCCGACCGTGTTAGAGAACCTACAGGTCATGGAGGCTGCGGCGGTCAAGATCCTGAATAAGGAGAGCAAGTAAATGGCTGCCAAGTTTGGTCTGTTAATTGACGCCAAAACCAAGGGCGAAAACAATATCAAGCGTCTTGGCAACTCCATGCAGGGGGTCCAGGGCAAGGCTAAAAACCTTGGCATGGCTGTGCGTAGTGCTGGCCTAGCTTTTAAGGCTTTGTTTGCAGCAGCTGCAGTGGGCAGCATTGTTGCCATAGGCAAAAGCGCAATCGACACTGCTGATGCGTTTGGCAAGCTGAGCACTAGGACAGGCATTGCGGCAGACAAGCTGTTGGCGTATGTCAACGCTGGCAAGCTTGCTGACGTTAGTCAAAGCGACCTTGAGACGGGTTTGCGGACTTTGGCGCGGACGCAGGTTGAGGCATCAGAAGGCGTCAAGACTTATGCAGACGCATATGCAAAGCTCGGTGTTGATGTCAAAAATGCTGATGGATCACTTAAGCCATCAGACCAGCTTTTAGGCGAGATTGCCGATAAGTTTAAGGACTTGCCAAACGGGCCAGAAAAAGCAGCTGTGGCAATGGATATTTTTGGCCGTTCGGGTCAAAAGATGATCACGATGCTGAACGGAGGCCAGGAAAGCTTAGAGCGGTTCGGGTTTGAGCTGAGCGAAAATTTTGCACGCAACTCTGAAAGGTTCAACGATCAAATCACTGAAATGGGCATTGAGCTGCAAAAGCTCCAAATGGAAGTAATAGACGATTTGTTGCCATCCCTTATTGATTTAGCAAATGTGTTTATTGATCTTACAAAGGTAACGACCGACGCCACCAGAGCCTTTATGAGGTTTTTTAACATTGGCGATGACGCCGTTTTAGAAAGCAACACGCTGCAAATACAAGCGGCCAACAAGGCTTTGGCTCATTACAGAAAAACTTTAAAAGATTTGCGGGCAGAGACCTCTCCTAATTTTGCTAGGCAAGGCGTTATTGAAAACATTGAAAGCACTATTAGCGAGTTAGAGCGCAAGCGAGCAAAGTTGCGAGCAGAAATCAATGAAATTACTCGTGTAGATCCGCAGGCTAATGCGCCAGCTGCAGACAGGCTTGAATTCGTAAGAACTCCTCAAAACACGACTCAAGCTATTGAAAAATCAACTAAAAAAGCTAGTGAAAACACAAAAGAAATGTCTGTTGACCTTGCTATCTATTTGGCAGACCTTGAAGCATCTGTAGCAGCTGCAGAACAGCTAGAGGCAGAGCAGTTTGCTGCTGGCGCAGCAATCGCAGAGCAACTAAACCAGCAGGACAAGTTAAATGAAGCGGTTACAGAGACAGACAGATTATTTGGCTCAATTAAAGACACGGTTGCAACAGGCTTGAACAACGCAATCATGGGCTTGATTGATGGCACAAAATCTTTAAGTGAGTCTTTGTCTGGCATTTTGAGGCAGATGGCAAGCCTGTTTTTGCAGGCTGGCATTGGCGGCTTTAAAAATGCTGATGGCACAGGTGGCAGTGGTTTGCTTGGCCTTTTTGCCAATGGTGGTGTTATTGCAAAAAACAAGGTTGTGCCTTTTGCCTATGGCGGCGTTGTAAACAAACCCACTTTGTTCCCAATGGCGAATGGTGCTGGTCTTATGGGTGAGGCTGGCCCGGAGGCCATCATGCCTTTGAGGCGTGGCCCTGGAGGTCGTCTAGGCGTTGAATCAACTGGCGGCGTTGGCAACGTGGTAGTCAACGTAGATGCGTCAGGCACTCGCGCTCAAGGTGATGATCAAAATGCAAAAGCTTTAGGCTCAGCGATTGGCGCAGCTGTGCAAGCTGAGCTAATTAAGCAAAAGCGTCCCGGAGGTCTTCTTAGCTAATGGCTACTTTCCCTAGTATTGACGCCGATTATGGCGCTGCCAAACAAGCACAACCGAGAGTTCGTGCCATTGAGTTTGGCTCTGGATATTCACAAAGGGCTGTGTTTGGCATCAATCAAGACCCAAAGGTTTGGACGTTGGCTTGGAACAATCGCAGCGCTACCGACGCAAACACTATTGAAGATTTTTTAGAGGCGAGGGCCGGGCAAGAGGCTTTCGACTGGACACCTCCAGACGACACATCTTCGTATAAATGGATTTGTAAAACCTGGCGTAAAACCATGCCATATTCAAACCTGTTCAACATTGACGCAACGTTTGAGCAGGTGTTTGAGCCATGACTGACAACATCCCGCAGTACGTTGAAGACCTTCGGACTGCTGCACCGGCGTATTTTGAAGAGCTGCAAAAACTGGAGCCCAGTGCAGTCATTGACTTGTTTGAGATACGCCTGACCAAGGCTGTCAACAACGTTGACGAGACTTTGCGTTATCACGCTGGAACAAATGAGTTGACAGCGCCAATTCAGTTCAGCGGCAACTCTTATCCTGCTGCACCAGTTGAAGTGTCTGGGTTTGAGTCGTCAGCAAAAGGAACGATTGCCCGACCAACACTGAAGGTCGCCAACGCAAACGGTGCGATTAGTTCCTTGATTGTCCAGCAAAATTACAACCCATTACATGCAGAGGTAGTACGCATCAGGACTTTCAAGAAATTCCTAGACGCTGCAAACTTTAGTGGTGGCAACGCTACTGCTGACCCTGACGCCAAGACTGAAGAAATTTGGTACATCGACCGTGTAAGCAGTGAAAACCTGCAGTTTGTCGAGTTTGAGCTGACGGCAAAGCTTGACATGGCGAATGTTGAGTTACCACGCCGCAAGGTGACTGAATTTTGTCCATGGCAATATCGTGGTGAACGTTGCACTTATGCGGGCACAAGGTATTACAGAGTTGACGATGTAGAGATCACAAAAGCAGAAATGGAATCACTAGCCACGGCAAACAGTTTGACGTTTGACGAGGCGGTCTTGAAGTTTGACGTTTGCGGCAAGCGTGTTTCCAGCTGTCGTCTGCGTTTTCCTGACAATCAAGGTGACAACAGTATTGTGTTGCCATTCGGAGGATTTCTTGGAGCAAGAGTGCAGGCTTAAGGCTGAAGCTCACGCTTATGAGGAGTTTCCAAGGGAAGCTTGCGGGCTGATTGTGTCTGGAGCGTATTTTCCGTGCGTCAACATCGCGGATCAGCCTGAGCTTGACTTTGTTTTAAACCCTGTTGATTACTTAAAGGCTATGCAGACGGGAAAGATTGAAGCCGTTGTGCATTCGCATCCTAAAGGCGGTGGCCCCAGCGCTTTTGACCTCAAAAGTTGCAGGCAGAGTAAGTTGAGGTGGTATGTGTTTTCCGTTCCAGACAGCGCATGGGAAACTATCAAGCTTTAGTTGGCAAAGAGTTTATTTATGGAGAGCAGGACTGCTTTTCATTGGTGCGACAGTTCTACGCCATGCGCGGCGTCAATTTGCCTGACTATGAGAGGCCGGTTGACCTGCATAGCTCAGACAGTATTTTTTTAGATCAGGCTGTCGCGTACGGTTTTGAGTCAGTTCCTTTTGAGGATCGTCAGCTTGGTGATGTGTTGATCATGAGGCTTGGAACGCGGACGCCAATGCACGCTGCTATCTACATTCCTGACGACAAAATCCTGCATCAGAGGCATGGCAGCCTAAGTGCGTTGGAAGTGTTTGGGCGATACTATAGGTCGAGGGTCGCCGCCGTTTACCGCTATGCAACTGGTGATGCTTGCGGGTGAGCTAGGCGAAAAGTACGGCACCCATCACGAGTATTACGATTTAAGGACGCCAGCGGATGCGATCAAGTTGCTGTGCGTCAACTTTCCGCAGCTGCAGCGTGATCTGATGATTTCGCACCATAACGGTGTGGGATACAAGCTGATTCAAGCTGGTGCGGCGATGGGCTATGACGAACTGCACTTGCCGTTTGGCAGCAAGCCAATGGTGCTTGTGCCTGTGATTGCAGGTAGTGGCGGTTCAGCGACGCAAATTTTGGTCGGTGTTGGCTTGGTTGCGGCGTCGTTCTTGCTTCCTGGCGCAGGTTTATTTGGTGCAACTAGCGTTTTTGGAGTCGGGGCACTGACTACTGCAGCAGGTGCTGCCACTCTTGGCACGACTATTGGCACAGCTTTAAGTGCAATCGGCGCAAGTTTGATTCTTGGTGGCGTTGCCAACATGCTTTCGCCACAGCCAGAAATGCCAAAGCTGTCGCAACGTCGCATGGAGACGACGAACTTTAACGGCCCTGGAGCGCAAGGCATTACGCGCGGCAGTGACGGTGTGCAGTCATACGCCTACCGAGGTGCAACCAACACTGTTGGAGCGGGCGTAACGATCCCTGTTGTTTACGGCAGGGCACTTGTTGGCGGTCACTTGCTGAGTGTCAACGTTGTTGCGACTGACACTTCAGACCCGTTGGCAACTGCGATCAAAGCACCTGGCGAGCAAACTGTTTTGATCAATGGAGAACGCCCCAGCAGGCGATTTGACAGGGAAGCTGGCTTGGAGACACAAAAATTGACACGCGGCCAAGCCACAAGATACAAATCAGACCAAGGGGACAAGGTAAGAGTTCCAAACGCAAACGAAGGATTTGGCCCTGGCCTGACTCATGATTTGGCAGAAAATCAACGAGAAACTTTTGATGGAATAAAAGCGAAAAATGCTACAGAAGATAGCGACAGAGGTTTCGATATAATTTTTCACGTCGATAGAGGCTGTTTCTCGCGAGCCGGTAACGCAGCCGACACGCAAAAGATTGATGGAACGTTTCGTTTTTTAATCGAAGTCATTCACTCTAGGGGCGGAGGAGTTGACGATCAACTGGTCGTATCTGCTGCAACTACGTTCCAAGGCTATCTGGAACGTTCGCAGGACTATTATTTTGTGCAACGCATGAGATTCAGCAAGCAAGAAAACGATAAAAACGTTACGCCTAGGATTACGATTTTGGATGAAGAGCTGCAGTCTGACACGCAGCTCCGCGTTCTTGCTTACGGCTACAACCTCGTTTAGAAAATGGCTCTTAATTCTGAAACCGCAATCAAGATCATTGACCTTCTCTGCGAAGGACCGATTGAAGGCTTGGTTAAAGGGCGTCAGAGTGTTTTTCTAGATGAAACCTCTGCGACTGATAAAGAGGTTGGCAAGTCTGATTTCGCCATAAGAAAAGGCACCGCAAATCAAACGCCATTTGGCGACAAGTTCGGCAGCACAGCCGCAACAGTCATTTCTGTTGATACGCAAATTGGGAACAACTACACAGAAGAGCTGGATGAAGACAACTTGGTTGTAAGTAGGGATTACGGTGATGGCACGTTGGTGCGTACTATCACAGACCCGGACACAGATTTTGTAAAACTAATTTTTACTGTTCCAAAGCTGTTTTCACAAGCAGTCGAGGGTATCGCCAGGGGTCAGCTTTTCCCAGCAAAAATATCTATTGAGGTTGATATTTTCAATAAAGGCGGCAAATACCCTGTGAGGTTCCCTGGAGAGGGAGGGCGCTTCAAGATTTTCGAAGGCATTTCAACTTCCGACTATCAATACGAAACGCCAGAGATTGAGCTGAAGGGTGAAGGCCCTTGGAAGATACGAGTTAAGAAGCGTAGGTTTAGTCCGCCTGAAAGTGCTTTTCAGATTCGTTTTACTGATTTAGAGGACGTTCCATCAAAAACGCCACTCGCTAGTGGTCGTGGTGACACGATTCTCTGGACATCAATCGTTGCTGGTAAGAACATAAAAACGGGCTACAAGCACACCGCTTGTGTTGGCCTTGATCTTTCCACCGAACAGTTTGGTTCGGTGCCTCAGCGTGCGTATGAAATACGCGGCATGAAAGTCAGGATTCCTAGTAATGCAAGTCCTGACGTTGATGGGCGTTTAATTTTCAGTGGTTCGTTTGACGGTAGCCTGCGCCCTGGACGTTTTTACACAACGTGTCCGGTCTGTTGTCTTTATGACATGTTGACTAATGATCGGTACGGATCAGGAGACTTCGTAAACACAGCAAACATCAGCTGGGTTGATCTGATTGAGCTGTCGAAGTATTGCAACGAGTTGGTTACTAATTCCGATGGAACGCAAGAGCCACGGTTTGCAATCAATACTGTCATTGGCAATGCTGCGGATGCTTATAGCGTTCTGCAGGATCTCGCCAGCATCTTTCGGGGGATGCTCTATTGGAAGGCTGACACGATTCAAGTTGCAGCTGATCACGGCGTTTTAGGCAACATCTATACGGCACTTGATCCCGTCCATATCTACACCAACTCAAACGTTGTTGGTGGTGGTTTCAATTACAGCGGCTCATCCCTGAAGACGCGCAGCACAAGGATTCGTGTTCGCTACAACGACCCAGATAACTTCTTCCGTCCTGGTTTTGTCGTCATTGAGAACAATGAGCTAGTTCAAAAATACGGCTTCCAAACCAGAGAAGTTATTGCGTTTGGCTGCACATCCAAAAACCAAGCCCAGCGCATGGGCAAATGGATGATGGCCTCTGAGGAAACAGAGGGCGAAACTGTCACGTTTTCTGTTGGCCTTGAAGGCTTGATGGTGCTGCCTGGTCAGGTGTTTGCAGTGTCTGATGCAATGCGTCAAGGCGCAAGGCTTGCGGGGCGTGTAGCGGCTTCCACGACAGCGACAGTTACCGGCGACGAAGACATCACGTTGCCAACAGGTTCTGATCCAAAGCTGACGTGTGTGTTGTCTGATGGAACGGTAGAGACCAAGTCGATAAGCGGCGTTTCAGGCAAAGTCATTTCGCTGTCTTCCGCGTTTTCGTCTGCGCCCCAGGTCAACACTGTTTATTCAATCGAGGCCAGTAACGTCCAGCATCAGAAGTTCCGTTGCCTTGCTGTTGGCGAAGGGGACGATGGGACGTATTCAATTACTGGCGTTCAGCATGTTGACAACATCTACCAAGTTGTTGAGACCGAGAATGCGCTACTGCAGTTTGCAGACGTAACAACGTTTGACGAAGCTCCACCAGCTCCAGTTGATCTAAAACTGGTAGCGACCGAGATTACGAAAGAGGACGGCACGGGCAACAGGGTTTTTGCAAGCTGGAGCCGTGGCAATTCAATCACCGCTGTATTTTTTGAGATTAAATACCAGATAGGTGCTGGCAACTTTATTGATGCGACAACAAACAACACAAACTTTGAAATCGATGGCGTGCCAACTGGCACGGTGATTGAATTTAAGGTTCGTTCTGTTGGCCCCGCACCACGCGCCAAACGGTCTGCGTTTTCAACGTTCTCATTTACTGTTCCTGCGGTTTCAAGCGTTAATCCATTTAACCCTGACGCAGCTTTGCCAGACAGTGCAGTTCTGCCACCAGATCCTACGGGTGTTTCTTTATCACCGATTGGCAAAGATCAGGTCAATATGTCTTGGGTGCTTGCAAACACTGGTGTTAATACAGACAACATGAAGGCGATAATTCGCCACACTGCAGATCAAACAATAAATGCAGATTGGCCGAATACAACGTTGCTGCGTATTTTGCCAGCAAAGCAAGCGTTTGCGATTCTTCCGCTAATCAACGGAACCTACTTTATTAAGTTTGAAAGCGTTTATGGGAAACGCAGCAAGAATGCCGTTGGCGTGTCGATCAACATTCCTGACGCTATCCCTAGGTTCAACTTTGAGGTCATCAGGGAAGACCAAAACGCCAATGAGCCTAAGGAGTTTTTAGGCGAAGGTTTTGGCGTTTACTACGACAGTGAGTACGACGGTCTAGTTTTAGACGGTGATGGAAAAATTGACGAGATTACTGGCAATTTCGATGATCTGACAAGCGTTGATTTTATTGGAACGCGGGGCACCAGTGGCACTTATCACTTTGCCAAAACGTTTGATCTTGGCGGTCGTTTCAGCGTTGACTTAAAACGTGTGATTGAATCTCGTGGGTTGTATCCATTGGATACGATCGACGATCGAACAGAGCTTATTGATAGCTGGAGTGATTTTGATGGTGCGTTGGCTGACGATACCAGTACAGAGTTGTACTTCCGCACATCAGATGACGCTAGGCAGAACAGCTTTTTTCTGACGGAGGATGGCGACTATCTGCTGTTCGGTGACACTGTGTTGCCTGATCAGGATTTGGTTACGGAAGCTGGCGATACGTTGATCACGCAAGGCGGTGACACGATACAAACAAATCAAACAACAAGCGGGTTTACACAGTTCCTGCAAGCGCAAGACGATGACCAGTTGATTACAGAAGCCGGAGATTTGCTGATTACTGATCAAGTATCTGTTCCTGAAGCAGCAGGCGATGACAAGATTTTCCATGATTCCAACCTTGTCTTTGGCGATTGGATCCCGGTTGAAAACGGCAATTTTGTGGGGCGCCAGTTCCAGTTCAAGGCTGAGCTGCGTGCATTGCACCCTGACCAAACGCCAATCGTGGACAAGCTGGGTGCAACCATTCAGTTTGAACGGCGTACAGAGACTGGTGGCATTGAACAGTCGGGCACAAGTGGACTTGGCAAGGATGTGTCGTTCCTGGATGAGTTCTATACAGACGACAACACTAAGGTTGCTGTCAGCATTACCAGCTATGACATGGCAACCGGAGACATTGCTGTTGTCACGCCAGCGACTGGCTCAGGATTCAATGTCACGTTCCAGAATTCTTCTGGCACTGTGGTTGATCGCCAATTCCAGTACACAGCGGTAGGATTTGGTACGAAGCAGTCTTAAGCGAAATGGCTCAAGCCGATGGCAACTGCGCAAACGCGAGTGGATCGGCGTTTCGCTCTGATTTAAACAACCAACTTGCTGCGCTGTTTACGACAAGTAGTGGGGCGACAGCACCTGCAACGACTTTTGCTTATCAGCTGTGGGCTGAC
>Ga0255768_10005699_pt1 | contig 11929 bp, 8 predicted proteins | sample 071ome_33_FD_179983 | JGI IMG/M metagenome (GOLD analysis project Ga0255768, IMG submission 179983) | Coastal salt marsh microbial communities from the Groves Creek Marsh, Skidaway Island, Georgia - 071412AT metaG (version 2) | ecosystem: Environmental > Aquatic > Marine > Intertidal zone > Salt...
GCAAGGCGCTGCCCCATGCGCCTGTATTCCGTCTGTGCTGCTGCCCGTATCTGCTGCCTTGCTCGGGCTACTGCTGCAGTCTCTCTCTCGAGCATGCGCGGACCACCAAGCACAGCCTTGGCCCGTCTCATGCCAGGTGTCTGCATCCCTCGAGACTTGAGCAGCAGGTCAAGGCCTTCTGTCTGCCCCTCAAGGAAGGTCTGCGCTGCAGTCAGGTCACGGGCAAGGCGCGCCTGCTTGGGGGCTGTCTGGATGGCATGGGCATCCTCAAGCAGTGTAGTGGCTTCCCTGCGCAGGCCTGCAGGCACATCCTGCCACCTCTCATACTGCTTGAGCTGGTCTGCTACTGCATCAGGCAACCTGTGCAGCACAGCCTGAGGGCTTGTCTGGAAGGTGCTGCGCCGGAACTGCCCCAAGCTCTTTCTCATGGACTGCTCAAAGACCCGGGGCACACCCACATTGGCTGTGACCATGACCACATCATCAGGCACATTGAGCATGAGCTGCCGGCCAAATAGGGCAGCATCCTCACCAAGGAAGGGGGCCACATCCCTCATGACCTGTGCAGGGGTGTCACTTGTGGCCTTGATGGCCTGCTTGGCTTGAGTCGCCACAGTCTCAGGTAGTGCTGCTGAGTCAAGCACCGACTGGGCTACCCGTCGCACCACCCGCCCATCTGCTGCCCGTCCTGTGGTGACTGCTGCTGCAATGTCTGCCACAGGGTTGGCGACTGCCAGCGCGGCAGACTGGGCGGTTTTAGTGAGCCTTGTGGACGGCTTGCCTGCCTGGACTGCTTCTGCTGCCTTGATGGCTGCCTTGCCTGCTGCATTGGCTGCTCTTGCTACGCCCGGGGCCTTGCCTGCGAGGGTGGCCACACCCTTTGCCCCCTTGATGGCTGTGCCCGGGCCTGCTGGCATGAATACATCCTGCAGACTGCCCGCATAGTAGGCAGCATCAGGGTCACCCCACACCTCTGCATACCAATCCCGAACTGCAGGAGCATCAAGGAACTCATCACCCATTGTGCGCCCTGCAGCTACATTCTGAGCAATGCGTGCAATCTCCGCCTGCTTGAAACCTTCCCAATCCTCAAGGGGACTGGGCACCTCAACCACATTGACGCGCCGCTTGCCCTCAGGGTCAAAGGTGGTGAGCTTGCGCTCCTGCGAAGTGGTAGCCACCCCGGGGGTAGGAAAGGCAAGCTGAGGCACAGTCTTGATGAAGTCCTCAAGGGCCTGCTCATACTCAGGGGCTACGGTCCCCACAATCTTGCGCCCAATAGCTGTAGGCACTTGTAGGGGGTACACCACATCAGGCACCCCAATGCTGCGACGGGCCTGAGCAATGGCAAGGCCCAAGTCATCAGGGTCTTTCGGCACCCCATACTTGTCCACCTCATAGCCAAGGCCCCGGAAGTAGCCCTCTGCAGCAAGGGCAGACACCCACCCCATTGTGCTGCGCAGTGCTGCCCCCAGCTCAGTCTCCACCACCCCAGCAGCCTCACCCGGGCGAGTCAGGATGCCTGACAGCACAGGGCCTGCAAACTCAAGCGCGCTGACCTCTTCGCCTGCTGCCACCTTGGCATCGATCGCGGCTTGGTCTGCTGCAATCTTCTCCCCAATCCTGCGGGCAGACTCAGCCCCAAGGATGGGCTGCAGGGCAAAGGCCTCCTGTACCTCTTCCTCTGCTGTGGGAGGCCTGAGCACTCCCTCATCTACAATGCTGCGCTCTGTCAGGAACTCACCCTCAGGAGTGACTGCAGGTATCTCCTGCTCCACAATGCGAGTGGGGCGGAAGAATGGCAGGCCTTCCTCTGTCACCCGCTTTGCTTCCTCTTCGCCCGGCTGGATGATGCGGGTGGCCTGCTCCTGAGCCTTGCGCCGTTCTCTCTCGAGGGTGGCAGCTTCCTGCGCAGGGCGCTCCTGCTCGGGCACAAAGGTCTGCCGCGCTGCCATCTCTGCCCGTGCTGCTTCCTTTGCTGCTTCCTCTCGAGCAGCTGCGAGTTGAGCAGCAGGAGGGATAGGGGCAATAGGTGTGGGCACCTCTGCCATGGGTTCTACAGGCACCACAGGAGCTGCAGGGATGATGCCCTGCTCTCTCAGGAGTGATGCAGCCTGCTCGGCATCCATGCTGTCAGGGAATGTATAGACAGCATCACCTACTCGCAGCTCCACACAGCACCTCTATTGGGGCACAAATTGCCCCGTGGCAGGGTCATACACATAGCGCTTGGGCGCTGCCTCTGCCTCACCTGCAGGGGCAGCAGGAGCAGGAGCAGCAGGAGCAGCAGGAGCAGCAGGAGCAGCAGGAGCAGCACGAGCGGGAGCAGCCTGTGCAAGCGGTTCCCTGCCCGCAAGCACTCCCTCAATACTGCGATAGGCCCGGGTGCCCGGGCGTGCAATGCTGGGGGCTCGCTCAGGCAGGTCTGTGCGGGTGACCTCATAGCCCTCATCTACCTTGCGGTAGCTGTAGCGAGGGTCAGAAGGGTCCACCTGTGCGAGTGGTACAACCTCTTCGCCCAAGTCCATTGTGACCCGTTGCTCAGGCTTGGGGGCTGCCACAGGCTCTGCAGCCTTCTGCCTGAACACATCACCTGCCTGCTGCTGTGCAAGGGCTTCCTCTCGGGTGGCAGACTTCTGCAGGCGCTGCATGAAGAGTGCCTGCTGGTCAAGCTCCTGCTCAAGCTGCTGGGTGATGGCAGCATCTGCAGCCTTGGCAGCTTCCTCCTGCTTGGCTGCCCGCTGCTGCGCTGCCCGCTGTAGCTCCCGCTGTGACGGGTTGCTCAGGTTCTGAGCCTCATACTCTTTGGCAGCAAGGGCAAAGCTGAGAGCAGCCTGCAGCTCATCACCCTTGAGCACTTTCCCAAGCTGTTTCTCAAGGTCTTTGATGGTGTAGGCCTTGCCCGCTGTGTCCATTTGCCTCACAAGGTCTGCAGCAAGGCGCTGGGGTTTAGTGACTGCCTGCAGCTCCTGCTCACCTGCCAGAATGTCTGTGAGAATGTCATCAGCCCCAATCATGGCCTTGTAGTAGGGACTCTTCTGGTACTCGAGGTAACGCCCCCCATTGAGGTCAGGGTCATAGCCCCGGGCAATCAGCTCCCGCTTTGCACGCTCCCTGCGGGGGTCACTGTACTGAGCACCGGGTGCCGTTCGGCGCTGCTGCTCGAGCTGTGCCACCCGCTGCCTGCTTGCAAGCACCTGTGGCTCAAAGTTGACGCGCTCATCATTGCGGTAGGCCTTCTTTGCTTTGGCCTCATCATAGAGTGCTTTGGCAAAGCGGTAGTCCTCTTCGCTTGCAAAGTCCTCCACAGCCATGACCCCATCAGCCATGGCCTGCAGCGCTGCCTCAAAGGCATCCTGCTCAGTGGAGAAGTTGACACCCTTGGGCGCTGGGGTCTGCTGCCTGCGCTCTACAATGGCCTGCCCATCGTACCCACCCCGGATACCTGCAGGGCCAGCAAAGAAAGCAGCCTCAAGCTGCTGCTGCAGGGCCTGCTCTACAGCTTTTTCCTCAGGGCTGAGCGCCCGAGGTGCCCCGCTGGGAGCCTTGCCCCGGGCTACCTGCTCGAGCTGCTGTCTGACCTGATTGATGTAGCCCTCATCCACCTGCCCCGCTTCCAAGATGCGCACAATCTCAGCGCCCTGCTCGGGGGTGGTGTCTGCAGTGATGAGGCCCATAGCTACATCGCGGGCAGTCTGTGGGGCTCGCCCTGGCCCTACTGTCACTGCGGTCAGCTCTGCCCGTGCTTCACGCGGTAGCTGCAGGCCTGCTGCCCTGCCTGCCCTGCCTGCTGCTGCCCTGCGCCGTGCTGCATCCTCACCGGCATACTGCTGCTGCAGAAGTGCCTGAGCGCTGCCCAGGTCCTGAGGGCGCACCCGGAAGACCTCACTGAGGTTGGTGAGGTTTTGGCGCTCGCTCTGGATGAGGCTGTCAAGGTAGTTGAGGCGGTCCTGCTCGCTTGCAATGTCCCGCGCTATGTCCTGATAGCGCTGATAGGCGCTGATGGTGCGGGCATACTGCTCTACATACTGAGGCCTGCGACCTGCAAAGGGTGTGGGCGTGGGCATTTAGAACTCACTCGGGACAAGGCCACCAAAGGTGAACCCGGGGGGCTGAAGCGCAGATAAACGGACAACAGTCCTATCTGTCTGCTTGGGTATCTGAGCGTCTTGCAAGATAGTTTGATGCTTCATCATCACTGCAGTCTGAGCCACCTGACCTGCCCCTGCAAGGCCCAAGCTGAGTGCCTGCATGCGAGCAGCCTGGAGCTGAGCTTCTGCCTGCTGTGCTTGCCCCTCGAGGGCTGCAATGCGTGCGCGTTCCTCTTGGCGCTCTGCAAGGTCTGCCTGCATGATGGCTTCCTGCTGCTGCTGCTGCACTGTGCGGAGTGCCTGCTGCTCAGCCTGCTCCCGCAGGAAGATATCTCTGCCCGATACAGCACCTGGGGCTGCTGCCATCTGCTGCAGTGTCTGCCCCTCAAGCTCCCTGCTGATGCTCTGCTGCGCTGCCTCACCCTGCCTGCGGAGTGCTGCTTCCTCTGCAGCTGTGAGCCCAAGCTGCCCCTTGGCCTGCCTCCTGCGCAGGGCATCAAGCTCCCGCTGCTGCTGGGGAGTCAGGCGCATGGCCTTTGCAGCTCGAGCAGAACCAATGCCCTGAGTGATGCCACCCAAAGCGCTGGCAGTCCCTGCAGCAATCAGCCCAAGTGTGATGGGGTCCATTCAAGGCCTCACAGGTAGAAGGTTTCAATAGCCACACCCCAGTTGACCACAGCTACCCGGTCAATCTGAGAGTGAGCTGCCAGCCCAAAGGTGATGCGACCATTGGGGGCATCGTAGATGAGGGTGCCATCCTGCGACTGATATGCGCCCCCCAGTGTGTAGGGGACCGCAGCACCTGCCCCTGCTGTGGTCGACCACCCTTTTGAGTGATTGTGAGCCTCTTGAGCGTGGCCCCTGTAGCTACTGTAGGCAGTGGACACATCACCCACATAGGGTGCAATCCACACCTGACGCGATGATTGACCCACCTGCCCTGCCCCTGTGCTCACATCGGGGCCTGCCTCCACCTCATACCAATAGTGGAAGGCCACAGTGCAGGCCCTGCGCAGGTCTACTGTGATGGCTGTGCCTGGTATCGCGTGGAAGGCCTGACTATCGCTCCTGCCCTGCCCGCTCAGGTACTTGGTGCAGAAGGTCAAGCGGGTCATACCGCTATTGCTGCCCCCCTGATGCCCGCTGACCCCATGCTGCACAGCACTGTAGGCCTCATAGGCAGGGGGCTGGATGTGGCGGGTGTCAATCCACTGGGAGGCCTGCACATCCCCTGCCACAATCGACCCATGCAGGTACTTGCGCAGCTCTTGATAGTTGCCCTCGAGCTGAGCGCTCTGCAGGGCTGTGCCATCAGCAAAGACTGTGGGTGGGCTAAAGCTCATCACTGCACCAGATGCTTGAGCACTGCGAGGTTGCCCCCATTGTACCAAAGAGCAGACGGGTACCCGCTGAACACTGTGTCATGCACCAAGTAGTTGGTGCTGCCCACACTGTAGGGGTGCATGATGCCCTTGATGACCACCCGCAACCCATACAAGGTGATTGGGCTGGCAGGCGCATGAAAGTAGGCTCCACTCACTCCACGGAAGTAGAAGTTAGAGGGTATTTCAGTACCGGGAAGATAGGCCCCATTGGGACTGTTTGCATAGGTCAGGTCCGCTGGAAATACAGCACTGGCACGGGTATTGGCGAGGGGTGCCCCATACTTACCGCCAATGACAGTGGTAAAGTCCTGCTGCCCAAATACTGGCACCCAGTTGGTAAGGCTTGAGTCAGTCACATCCCACTCAAGGTAAGTGACCCACACCCCTCCCCAAGTGCTTGAGGGTCTGCTGCCAAGGCTGCCATCTTGGAAGAGGTTGTAGGCAAGGCTACCCGCAGTGTCCCAGTTTGCCCCGATTGGGGCTACTGACAGGTTCCAATAGGCGCGGAAGACCTCACCCACAGCAATGGTCAGGCCTCCTGCTCCAAAGCTCATCACTGTGGGGTTGCCTGCTCCATCCTCTACCGGATGAGCAGCTGCAGGCATAGTAGTCATGCCAGGCACTGTCACATAGGTGGTGTGCTTCCAATCATTGAGCCCAATCTGCACAGACTGGGCATGAGTGAGCAACCAGCCCCCAGCATCGAACTGGGGAAGGTCATGCGCTGCATCACGGTGGTTGAACTGGTTGAGGTCCGTCTGAGTGTAGGAGGCAAACCGGTCATTGAGGGAGGCAGCATCAAGCACATCCCCGTCATGCACAGGCCCGTCTGTAATCCTGCTCATCTCCACCTTCCCATGACAAAGTAGCGCATGCCCCACAGGTGCGCCTGAGGCACAATCTTTGCCCCTGTGGTGACAAGCAGGTCATCCTCACTGGGCTGCACAATGCGGTACTGCAGGCGGATAGTCACATCACCCTGAGGCACCAGTGATGACCCAATCACCCGGAAGGCCTCATGATAGGCAGGCCCCCGCTTCTCAGCAATCGCTACCCCATTGGCTGTGATGCGCAGGTTGAGGTAGCGGGGAGTTTTAGGCAGCGCCACATTGGCCCCATCTGCCATGCCTCCCATGATGTAGCCGTTGCCAGCCCACTCAATGTGCAGGTGGCCACCTTTCCACCCCTGCAGCAGGATGCCTGAGCCTGTGCTCACATTGACCCACCCACCCGGGTAGTTGGTGTGGGCAACTGCCAACCAGGCATTGCTATCCACTGCCCCACTCAGCAGTCTTACAGTGTCCTGCTCTCCTGAGCCTGTGGGGTACTGACTCGAGCTGTAGGAGCGCAGCAGAGCCCCAGCTACCAACCTGCTGTCATCCACATAGTCAGCAGGGAGCTGGTCCCTATCAAGGGTGGTGATGCTGCTCTGCTGCGCTCGCAGCTCATCGTTGACTGCATCAGGGGAAGCGGTAGCGCCCTGAGTGGCTTCTCTTTGCGTCCACTGCTTCATGCTCTCCGCCCCATCACCACCTTGGTGCCCTTGGTCGTGAACTCATACTCATGGCCCACAATGATGAGGTCAGCAGTCGTCTCAACCTCAAAACAGAACCACGCTGCACTCATGTGGGCGACACTGTAGCGCAGGGGCACCAATCGCTCTTTGCTGTAGCTGGCAGTCCCCAAGACAGTGCTATCCATGGTGGGCAGCACATCAGCATCAGGAGGCTGTGCCAGGTAGGTGCGCTCAAGCACAGGGGTGAGGGAGAAGTCTTTGTAGTGGCGCATGGTGATTGAGGCGTCACCCGTAGTCATCACCCACACAGTCACATAGGTCACCTGCTTCTGCAGCTGGGGGTCACCTGCTGACCACCATGCTGACCGGTAGGTGCTTGTGGGTGGCGGGTTCCACACCATCACATCATCACTGATGACACTGCCCCGGGCTCGCTTGCCCGATTGGACAAATAGACCGCGCTGGGAGTCTGTGCCCCCTGCTTCTGCCCCTGTGTGATGCCCAAAGATGATGGTGCCATCTGCCCGGGTGCTGATTGCTCCCACAGGAAAGCCGCTACGGGTAGACCAAGCACTCAGGCCTTGAGCGTCAATGAGTGCCAGCCGGTCAAGGTGCAGCACTATCCCCCGGTTGGGGCGGTCGCTTCCTGCAGCTGCATACCAGACCTGGTATTCCCGAGCTGCTGCGCTGAACACACCCACAGCTTTGGGCAAGCAATCAGGGGTCATGCGCTGCAGAAGCTCATCCTGCTGCACAGTCAGGTTGATAAGGTCTGCAATAGCCCCACCCTCAAGGCCACCTGTGAGGGCATACACCCCATCACGGGCAAGGAAGACCACACCCAGCCCGGGCACTGCTTGGATGGTGTGGGGAGACAGGCAGGCCACTGAGTTGCTGATGGTGGTGACCTCAAAGCCCCCGGTGTAGCTCCCGCTCACCACATCAATGCCCCGTTCCCTGAACACTACAAGCCGGGTGTAGCTGCCAAAGAGGCCGGTGACTGCCCCACCTTCTGCGCTGAGCTGGATGTAGCTGGCAGGACTGAACTGCTCAATCAGACCCGGGGCTGAGTAGTACAGGCTGAGGCCATCTGCTGTGCCCCCATCCAGCCACAGACAGCCTGCGAAGAGGGCAGAAAACCGTGCCCGGGGGGCAGGCAGCGGGCCTGTAGCAATCTCCTGGCGCGGGTTGCGCAGGTCTGCAGTCTTTACAGGGTCAAAGAAGAGGTCCTCTGCATTGTTCCGCACTACATCGACGCTATAGAGGGTGGTGTCACCCACATATTGGTAGTCATCGCTGTAGTTCTTGGTGCGGTAGACCTTGCGCGCTACCGTACCCTCAGGCCCGATGGGCAGCTGCAGCGCTACACAGTGGCGCGCACCCACTGCCCCACTTGGCAAGTCCCATGAGACTGTAGCAAGCTCACTGAGTGGCCCCTCACTGCCCGTGTCACTGATAAAGCTCACAGCGTAGGAGAAGAGGGACTGCTGAGTACCCAAGTCCCCGCGCTGAGTAGCAAAGCCCAGTCCCCACTTGCCCCCATCTGCAATGGCTGCAGCGTTGCGCCATGCCCACAAGGTCACACCACTCTGCACAGTGGGGTTGTAGACCCCGGAACCACTGGGGGCAGGCATGGGCACTACTTGGTAGGGCTCAGGAGCTGGGGGCAGCGTCGCAAAGCCAAAGGGGCGGACACAGCGGGAGATAGCTGTGCTGCTTTCGGCAAAGTCTCCAAGGGGCCACGGGTTGACGATGACAGGACGGTCAACCCCATTGGTGACAATGGTGCCATGAGGGGTATCGGTAAACCATGGCCCTGCCTCAGTAGGGGTGGGCACATGACGGTCAGACTGCAGCACCCGTAGTGCAGGCACTCCCCCTACTGCATCGTAGTAGTACTGCAGCTTCCCATCTGCCTCAAAGAGGACTGCCTGCCTTGCACCGCCCCCCAGCTGCTGCGCTACATGCAGCCCATAGATGGGGCCTGTAGTCGTGAAAGGCTCCCAGCTCGAGTGGCCCACCCGGTAGGGCTCATAGCCCACACGACTGCACCAACCGCCTGACACCCGGTCAATGCGCCAGTTGTTTACCTCACCTGCGTTCTGCGGATTCTGAGGCAGCCGGGTAGCAATGCCACCTGCTGTGGGTGTCTGGTACTGTGACTGGTTCATGAGAAGGTCAGTTTTCCAAACGGGTTGCGCACAAAGCGGTAGCCCGCAGTGGGCTGCCCCTTGATGATGCGACGGGGCACCTCTTTGAGGTAGCGCTGCTCCATGGCCTTGTAGAGCACATCTTTCTTGCGCATGTAGACCTGAGCAAGGGCAGGATTGTCCACCTTGAGACTCAAGGCCTCAAGCGCCGCATAGGCCACAATTTGTGCATAGGCAGCAGGTACCAGTGGGGCGTCTTGGTCTTCCTGCATGCGAGTGGGAGCAATCACCATGCGCACATTGACATCTTGGTCAGCGCTGGGGTGAGGGTACAGCTCTACAGACTGATACAGCGCTGCCTGGTTGAACCGGTACCGGATTGCCCGGGCATGGAAGCTCTGGCTATCCAGCTTGGCAAGGCTCAGGTCAGGCTTGAGGGTGATGCCCCCAGTGGGAGGCACCGTATCCACACCCACAGCAAGGGGGTCCTCTGTGTCTGCATGCCTCACCCGGACTGGGGCAAGGATGCCCGCCTCAGGGCAGGTGAAGTAGTAGCGACGATAGAGGCCTGTCTCATTGCCAATCGTCTCAGGTGTGAGCTGCAGGGTCTGGGTATCGGTCAGGCTGTAGGTGGCCACCTTGCTCAAGGCAGACTCAAACCCGCTGCTGTATTGAGCCTCATAGGTCGGGTAGTTTTGCGCTGCAGGCCCCTCCACATTGACCATATACAGGTTGATGGTGCGAGCGCCCTGCCCCACTGCTGCGACCGTTGCCACACCTCGAGGGGTGACCGGTGCTGCTACCCGCCTGCCCTCACTGGGCAGGTAGGCCTCAATCGTGCCCAGGAGGGAGGGGTCAAGGTTGGCATCCTCCCGCTCCCACTTGCTCAAGTAGAGAGCCTTGGCAGGGATGCCCACATGGGGGTCAGACAGGTTCTGCAGCGTCATACAGTCGCTGGGTAGGTAGACTTCCCTGCGCTGCACAGTGGCCGTGTAGGTGCCTGTGACCCCTGTGTAGGGACGGTCCACATACAGCCGGGTTGTCAGCTCTACCCATGCAATGTGATGGGTGTGCTCATCCCCGTTGCTATCCGTGAAGGTCAGCTCCGCCCCTGCGAGGGTGCTGCCCGGGGTCACTGGGTTTGTGGACACGGGCAGGCCTGCGCCTGTGACCTGTGCCTGCCCATTGGTGAAGGTCAGCGATAGGGTGGTGTCCGTCCACACCTGCAGCTTGCGGTCCCTCGAGCAGAAGGCCCAAGGCCTATCTGTGAGGCAGCGTGTCTGTGCATCGTTGAGCAGGCTGACCAACTGCTCACGATATGTGTCGTTGCTCGGGTCATAGTCCAGAAGGTTCCCGCAGAAGTCGAGCAGCTCACCCAGATTCATCGGTCACCTCATGGGAAAGAGCCCCACCCAGCTTGAGCAGGGAGCTGGATGGGGCAGACAGCAGGAGCAGTGAGAGAGGACAAACCCGCTGCTGCCTTGGGGGGGACTCAGAAGCGCTTGGGGATGTGGATGGCAACCTTGTTGGCCGTGGTTGCACCCTTTGCCTCAAGCGACACTGCAAAGAGGCCAGCGGTATCCGTGTTTGCCGAAGCATCCACTTCACCAGCAGCCGTCTTGCCAGCGCTAAGGGGCAGGCCAGCAGCACCAATGGTGCCGCCTGCGCAGTTTACATCGGCCACATAGCCGGACACCACAACCTCAACCTGCTCACCACTTGCTGCAGCGTTCAAGCTGACGCCGACTGCGAGCGGGTTGCCCGTGCCCACATTGGCTGCTTGGATGACATAGAGCACCCGGTCAGCACCCGTCTGGGTGGTGTCAAGGGCAACAACATCACCGGCAACAATGGTGCCACCTGCAAGGAAGGTTTCGGTTTGCCGCCGGTTGGAGGTGTCAGCCCCTTCCCCAGCGTCAATGAACTGGACGAGAGTAGAAGTAGCCATGTTCTCAGGCCTCCGCGTCGAGAAGGACACCGTGCGAAGCAAGGTGACCGGTGACAAGCTGCATGCGGCAGAACACCATTGCAGCCTCAGTAGCAGTACCCGGCACAGGCATCATATCCGACACCTCAAAGAAGCCGTCAGTATCTGCATACAGCTGGAAGTTGCTGCTGCTCAGCACATAGGCGCTGACAGGCTTGGCAGGGTTCTGAGCGGTGAAGCCGAGGTTGGGCTCCACATAAATCTTGGCACCACGCCACATGGCAACCATATCGCGGTCCAGACCATCACGGTCAGAAGCGCTGACATAGTTGACATAGCTCTGCTGCTGAGCTTGGAAGGCAGCAAAGCACTTGGGCGACATGAAGATGATGTCAGGGAACTCACCCGAGGGGTTGCGCACCTGGCAGTCAATCATGAGCTGGTCAAGGTGGGACAGGTCGAAGTTGGCAGCCGAGTCATAGAACTGGTTGAACCAGTTGTTGGCCTGATAGGTAGCCTTGCTCAGACCGCCCACACTGTTCTGCTGGGAAGCAGCAGCCACACCCTCAAGCCAACCGGTGCCTGCAGCAGTGGTCAAGCCGTTCAGGGTCTGCAGCGTGGTGAGCTTGGTGGAGTTGCCCACCATCACCTGCTTGCTGACTTCCTTCTTGAGCCCAAGCATGACATTCTTCATCTTGGATTCAAGGATGTTGACCACAGCAAGGTCACCCTTGTTTGCAGCCTTTTCCACAGCGCTCAAGATGATGGGCTGGGTGAAGTTGCTGTACTCAAACTTGGCAGTGTTGAAGGGGTCAGTGACTGCCATGCTGACAGGCTCAAAGCCGTTGCTCAGCTCGGTG
>Ga0255768_10005709_pt1 | contig 11920 bp, 18 predicted proteins | sample 071ome_33_FD_179983 | JGI IMG/M metagenome (GOLD analysis project Ga0255768, IMG submission 179983) | Coastal salt marsh microbial communities from the Groves Creek Marsh, Skidaway Island, Georgia - 071412AT metaG (version 2) | ecosystem: Environmental > Aquatic > Marine > Intertidal zone >...
TCAATGAGGCAAAAGGTTTAGCAGATGCCATTATTGGATTAGCTGGGGAGAGTTCAAAGATAGGTAAAGCAATCGCATTAGCACAAATAGGTGCAGATACTGCACGAGCATTGAGTGGGGCTTTAGCAAATGCCAACTCACCAACACCGGACAACGTTGCAACGGGAGGACTTGCAGGAATAGCGAAATATATTGCACTTGCAACAACCATCCTGTCCAACGCAAAAAGGGCTTATGACATAATCAAAGCACCTGCACCATCGGTAGGATCACAATCAAGACCATCAGCACCAGGAGTACCTCAAATGGCTGCACCAAGATTGGGTGGAGTGATCAACTCTGAGAATGAATTAACACAGATGAGAAAGGTGTATGTAGTAGAGTCTGACATCACATCAACACAAGCTAAAGTAAGCAACACCCAAAAGGTGAGTTTAGTAGAATAATGCCAAAAATTTAAAAACACTATATATAAGTATGAGTTCAGCAACAGAATTTATGAGTGGCTTTACCGGGAGTAAAGTCGTAAGCAACACAAGTGCAAACACTGGAAACTGGCAAGGATTTGTCGTAAACGCTGATGCAGTAGTATCGGCAATATTGGATGAGAATGGTTCATCATTGCTATCTGATTTAGGATTATCTGGAGTTACTTTATACTCTGGTATTTTTATATCGGTGGCTAATGGGAAATCAATATCGTCTATCACCTTGACAAGTGGTTCGGTTGTAATGTACAACGTATGATAGGTGTAAGGGTATATTCAACCCGACACAAGGGTTTAGCATTTAGTCTATTCAACTCCTTTAAGTCAAGGGTATTGGCTGATGGTGGGGTTGTAGAGGCGTTCAGTTGTACAATTAAAGGTTTAAGATTATGATAAACGATGCGAGTTTGGTAATGATACCAAGCGGATATAAAGACGGTAAACTATACTCCGTTAAGCCCACCGATGGGAGTGGGGATTTTACCTTTAGTAGAGGTTCTAATTTAGCAGCGACAAGGGTTAATAGTGAGGGGTTGATTGAGAAGGGTAGAGAGAATTTGTTATTGCAGTCTAATACGTTTAGTACTACTTGGATTAAAAGCAATGTAAGTGTAACAAGTGGACAGAGTGGATATGATGGGAGTAATGATGCTTGGCAATTAAGTGTTTCCTCTTCAAGTTATTACATGAAACAAAATTTGGTTACCAGTAATGTTCAAACATTTTCAGTTTACGCTAAAGCAGGAACATTGAATTGGTTAATTCTTGGTATGGGTGGTGGAACATTTACACAAGCCAGTTTTGATTTGCAAAATGGTGTTCTTGGCACTACAACTAATGCGATAGGTTCAAGTGTTGAATCAATAGGAAATGGATGGTATAAATGTAGTCTTATCATTAATAAAACCACAACCAACAGAATAATATACCCTGCCATTGATGATGGCGATTTGAGTGCATCAAGTGGGTATATATACATTCAAGATGCACAAACGGAAGCAGGTTTAGTAGCAACGGACTACATAGAAACAACCACCACAACTGCACAAGCGGGTATATTAGAGGATATGCCAAGACTTGACTATTCGGGTGGTAGTTGCCCGTCGTTGTTGTTAGAGCCTCAGAGGAGTAATCTGTTTGATTTTAGTGAATACTTTGAGGGTTCATATTGGGGTAAAACTCAACAAGGCAGTGGAAGTGTTCCAGTAGTTACGGGTAATTATGCAATAAGCCCAGAAGGTGTACAAAACGCAACAAGGGTTCAATTTGATGCGGTAGGTTCTACGAGTTCAGATAGAAGCGGATTAGTGAGGGATTTTGCATTTACAAGCGGTACGACGTATTCTATTTCTTGTTGGGTAAAAGCGACAAGTGGGAATAATGAGTTGGTTCAATTTAGAGTTGCTGGTGCTCAAGTTGGAGGCGAACAAACGGCAACCGACGAATGGCAATTATTTACGGCAACGCACACGGCAACGGTATCTACTACGGATAATTTCGGGATGCAAGTTCGTGGTAATAATACCACAAATGAAAGCGATATTTTAATTTATGGGATGCAGTTAGAACAAGCATCTTACCCCACATCCTACATACCTACCTATGGGGCAAGTGTAACGAGGTCGGAAGATTCTTGTTACAAGACGGGTATTAGTTCGTTGATTGGGCAGACGGAGGGGGTTGTATTTGTAGAATTTGACCAAAATTTAATTGGGCAATCAGCAACCCGTAGAATTTTTGCTTTGAATGACGGCACTACAAGTAACCGAATAACTGCCTATATCAGCAGTACAAATAAAATTGATTTTTATGTGCGTAATTCGGGAGGAGATTTATTTTATGCAAATTCAACTTCACCTATTGGAAATGAAAAAGGCGTTCACAAAATCGCTTGTGCTTATAAGGATGAAGATTATGCCGTATACATGGATGGAGATTTAATTATTAGCGGAACTGGTACGGCTGGAACAATCCCAGCGTGTAGCCGTTTTGACTTGGGGCAACAAATTGGGGCAAATGATTTATACGAACCAATCAATCAAGCCCTACTATTCCCTACCCGTCTAACAAACGACGAACTTGCATCCCTAACAACAATTTAAAATGTTCAGAAAATACGAATTTAAATCAGAAACAGAAGCCAACACCTTTATCGAAGCATTAGGAGTTGACGAAGATGGTAACCCAAGCCATCCTCATAGCATCGTGCGATTGGGTAATATAGTCCTAACCGAAGGCGAATACGATAGCGAAGGCGAAGTAATAACCGAACCCGTTCTTTCAACCAACTACCACGTTGATGTATTGTGGAGTGGTAATGCTTATAGTTCTTGGGATGCAAAAATGGTGTGGTGTCCACCTATGGGCGTTCATACCTTTGGAAGTTCAAGGGCAATCGCTGAATGGACAGAGAAGTGCAAAGAGTTACACCCAGAATATTTCCCACAAAATGAATCTACCGATATATAGACTAATAATAAATCCAGAGGACGAAACCGGAGTTGAGTTCGTTTCACTCGTAACCAACCCTGCAATCGAAAAGGATTTTCAATACTTCAACGAGCATAAGTTTCAATCTTACAACGATTACCCAAAGGCAGCAAGTCAAAATGCTCAACGAGGTATTAAACTAAACGAAGCAGTGAATAACGATTGTGCTACTTTAGTAGGTAAGAATAGAGCACGACAACTTGCCAATGGTGAGGCAATCTCAATGGAAACTATCAAGCGTACTTATTCCTACCTATCAAGAGGTAAGGAGTACTACAACCCAAAAGACACCAAAGCATGTGGCACTATTTCCTACCTTTTATGGGGTGGTGATGAGATGCTACGTTGGACCGAGAGGAAACTTGAGGAGTTGGAGTTGAGGAAGTCAAAGCGTAAATCTGGATTCTCAATTCAAGACGAAGAGAAGAGAATAATAAGCGGTGCTGCAATGATAGCAGACAAACCCATTTACCGATACGATGAGGCAAGAGGGGAGTATTACGTTGTGTTTGATAGAGACACTATTTTTGAGATAGCAAAGAAGTGGGCTAAGGGTGACAAGTACGATTCAGTAAACATCCACCACGATGCACCTACTCAAGGGCTTTCCTTATTAGAGTCGTTCTTGGTTGATAGAGAAAAAGGCAAGATGCCACCTAAAGGATATGAAGAGGTTGCAGATGGTTCTTGGTTTCTTTCTTACATAGTAAACGATGATGACATTTGGGAAAGAGTTAAGAACGGTGAGTTCAAAGGATTTTCAGTTGAAGGGTACTTTGATATGGCAGAACCGGAGGACAAGCTATTGAGTGAATTGAAGGAGATTGTAGCCAAGTGGAATGGTAAAAATTGAGCCAAAAAAACATAATCACTAATTATAATAAAAATGAACAGTAAAGAAGTAATCCAAGAAATCAGACACTTACTTTTCGGAGAAGAGGAGAAAAGTGTTGAGATGGCTACTGCTACATTAGTAGACGGTACTATCATTGAATGGGAAGGGGAACTTGCAGTTGGTACTGCAGTTTTCGTTCAAACAGGTGAGGGGTTAATCCCTGCACCAGATGCAACTCACGAGGTTGAGGGCGGTATGCTCGTTACAACTGAAGGTGGAGTTGTTACTGAAATCGTTGAGGTTGAGGTTGAGGTTGCACCTGAAGAGGAAGTAGTTGAAGAGGAAATGGCAAAAGAAGAGTTTGCAACTTTAGAAGCCTTCAATTCATTTGTATCTCGCTTTGAAGAGGCGGTTGAAAGACTTGCTATTATCGAGGAGAAGATGAACCACAACGAAGCATCATTCAACTCAATGAAAGAGGCATTCGGTAAGACAGTTGATTTAGTAGAAAAAGTTGCTGACCTTCCAAGCGAAGAGCCAACTAAAGCACCTGCTAAATTGTCTAAAAAAGAAGAGAGATTTAACAACATCATTAACATAGCAAAACAACTAAAAAAATAAATTATGGCATTTAACGTAACTGGTTTAACCAACTACACCAACGAACAATCGACAGAGTTGGTTGTGAAGTCACTTTTCGGTGGCAAGACTGCTGCTTTATTACAAGCAGCCGGACAAGTTCAAGTAGGAGTTAAGAGTGCAGAGGCACTTAACATCCTTGATTCTGACGTATACTTCCAGGCTGATGGTTGTGGGTATACTGCATCAGGTAACACTACATTCTCTCAGCGTACTATCACAGTAGGTAAGATCAAAGTTGAAGAGACTTTATGTCCTAAGACTTTAGAGGCAAAGTGGATGCAGACTCAAATTGCAGCGGGTTCTCCTGAGGCAGTTCCATTTGAAGAGCAGATTGGAAACGAGAAGTCAAGCAAGATTGCTAAATTGTTAGAAGTAGCAATGTGGCAAGGTGACACTGCAACATCAAACACTAACCCTAACACTAACAAGTTTGACGGATTCGTTAAAATCATAGGTGATGCAACGGCGGTAGACGGTAACACTTCAAGTGCAACTGCTATCACTTCAGCAAACATCGATGACTTAGTAGACGATATGTATGCAGCAACTCCTGCTGACATCGCTGATGCTGATGACTTAGTATTATTCGTTGGAATCGACACTTTCAAGAAGTACACTGCTGCTTTGAGAAACAACAACTTATTCCACTACGCTGCTGATAGCGAAGGAATGGAAATAATGATTCCTGCTACTAACGTTAAGATGGTAGGTGTAGGTGGACTTAATGGTACTGACAAAATGTACTTAGGTCGCTTAAACAACTTCTTTGTAGGTACTGACCTTGCAAACGAAGAGGAGGAGTACAAGTTCTGGTATAGCCAAGACAACGACGAAGTAAGATTCCGTGCTACTTGCAAATACGGAGTTCAAGTTGGATTCCCTGACCAGATTGTTGAGTTTATCCTTGCGTAAGTTTAACCCTTTAAAAGCATAAGATTATGGCTTGTAATTTAACACAGGGTTTTACTTTAGATTGTAAGGATAGCGTTGGTGGTATCAAGAGCATTCACGTTATTGATTGGGCTTCAAGTGGGTTCACTGTTGCAGGTGGAGAGGTTACGGCTTCAACTGTTGCAAGTGGTGACGTTTACACTTATGAGTTACCAAAGGGCGTAGGTTCAATGACTACTACTACAAACGTATCAACTGAGAATGGTACTGTATTTAACCAGACAGACGTTGTAGCAAGACTTCGCAAGTTGTCTACTTCAAAGCGTAATGAGTTAAAGTTGTTAGCACAAAACAGAGTATTCTGCATTGTTAAGGACAACAACGATAACTATTGGTTAGCAGGATATGAGTATGGTTGCGACATCACTGCAATGACTGCTGAGAGTGGTACTGCAATGGGTGATGTACAAGGTTACAATTTCACTTTGAGTGCGATTGAAACTGAAGCACCATACTTAGTACAGAGTGCAGTAGTAACATCTTTAGGTATATAGTTTTCATAGTTTCTTTCTAATGGGGTGGCTTAGGTCACCCTTTTTTTTTGCCAAAAAATGAAAAGTGCTAATTATATATAAATGCTCACAATCGAAAAAGACGAAACGGCTCATTGGTATTTGACATTAACGGAGAAGGTTACTATTGCAAACCCTACCTTTTTGTTTAGTTTAACCAACCGTACCAACAATGGCAAGTACAATTTCATAATGGCAGATGTGAGCAGTTACCCTGACAGATACAACCAATTCCAATTTATCGAAGGCACAACGGCAGACATTTACACCGGTGAGTATGAGTATAAGGTTTATGCTCAAACGAGTGATTCAAACCTCGACCCTGATTTGGCAGATGAGTTAGTTGAGCAAGGAATGTTGAAATGCACAGAGGGTACAACAACGACACAATACACACCAACATTAAACGAAAAAATATACGGAGAATGAAAACCTTTTTAGACGAGATAGGTATAAATGTAATGCAATCCATAGCAGGGCTATTCGGCTCTTTGCTATTGGTTGGTAAGGGTGCAACTAAAAACATCAAGCAGACCTTCTTTGCAATCATCACGGGAGTAGCAAGTGCTAACTATTTAACACCGGTCGTTTGTGACTTGGTTAAGATTAACGACACTAACTACTCTAATGGTGTTGCATTTATACTTGGGTTTTTGGGATTGAAAGGTGTTGAGGCTTTTAGTAGAAAATTCTTTAAAGATAAACTCGATGCAGATAATAAATGAAATAGCCAACATCCTAATATTTGTCAATGCGACTTTATTCTATATTTTCGTATTTGGCAGAGAGGTTAAAGCGATTGCTCGATTGACATTAGTTGAGCAATGGTTGTTGAGGGTTGGTTTGAGTATCCCTTCAATGGGTTCGTTGTATAATGTTTTGGTTGGTCAATACCCACCGATTCCAGAGATAATAATAAACGTGGGATATGCAAGTCTATTCACTTGGGCATCTATATTCCACTATAACACATTCGTAAGAAATGGAAAGTAATTTCGTTAGGATAAATTTAGCAGAGTCAAAACTGCCAACGTTCAAAGAGAACAGAAGCAAGGGGATTATCACCTTTGGGGATGACAACCTTTACCCTATGGGTTTGATCGAGTTGTTTAACAAAAGCCCAAAGCACTCCGCTATTATCACTCAAAAGGCAGCGTATCTTGCAGGAGATAAGACCGAGATAGTTGGTCAAAACACAGAGGATATTGCTAAAGCACAAGACTACTTAGGTAGCATCAATGCTTATGAGGACTTTGATTCTCTTAAATCTAAGATAGCAAATGACCTTGAGTTGTTTGATGGTTTCGCTTTGGAGATAATCTGGAATAAAGCAAAGACTTCTATCGCTGAAATCTACCACCTACCTTTTCAAAATGTAAGGGTTGCTATTGATGGTGGTTATGCTTACAGCGAAGATTGGGGAAATAGAAGAACAGACGTTCAGTATTACCCTCAATGGAACCCAACTACTCGTGAGAACAAGCAAGTGTACTGCTTTAAAATGTATCGTGCAGGTCAAGAGGAATATCCTCTACCGGTATACGTTGCAGCATTAAAATATGTGGAGATAGATACAGAGATTGCTAACTTCCATTTGAATAGCATCAAGAGTGGTTTCTCTGCACAAACCTTAGTGCAATTATTCAAGGGCATACCAACTCCAGAGGAGGCACGTAAGACCATAAAAAGGTTTAAAGATAACTTTACGGGTTCTGACAATGCAGGAAGCGTTATAATCCAATTTAACGACCCTAACGAAACACCATCTACAATAGATAACCTTGCACCTTCTGACTTTGACAAGTTGTTTATGCAGTTGAATCAGCAAGTACAAGAGGAGATATTTAGTGGGCATAGGGTTACAAGTCCGATGTTGTTTGGGATTAAAACAGAAGGGCAGTTAGGTGGACGTAACGAGTTGATTGAAGCGTACGAGTCATTCCAGGTGTCTTATGTAGAGCCAAGACAAGCACAGATGGACAGAGCATTGAGTTCTATCTTTAAATATATTGCACCGGTTAAACTTATAACCAAGAATAGACCACCTATCGGTTTAGATTATGTTACTTTATTTGAGAAGGGGTTAATTGATAGAGATGAGGCAAGACTTGAATTAGGAATGAGTAGCAAACAAGAGATGTCAAGCCAAAACCCATTCGGTTGGGATGATGATAGAGATATTGAGGTATTTCAACAATTCGGAGTGAGTGGAGATGAGTTTGAAGAGGTTACATTTGACTTTGCATCGACTCTTGGTATATTAATCCTTCAACTATTGAATAGCAACAAAAAATATGGAATGGGTGATATTATTGCCAACATTAAGGCAGATTCACAAAAGATTCAAGAGGAGGTTGCTAAACTAATCAATGACGGACTTTTGGACAACAAGTTAAACACAACAAATAAAGGTTTAAATGAGTTAAAAAAGAATGGCATACAAACAGAGATACTGTCAATGTATGCATACGAAAAAGCACCGGGAATCTCTGGAGATAAAATAATTGAAACCTCAAGAGATTTTTGCAGACAGATTGTAGGATTCAACAGACTATACACCAGAGAGGATATTGATCAAATGACTTCAATACTTGGTTATGATGTATGGAGGAGAAGAGGTGGTTGGATGACTATCAAAGGAACTAATACTCACGTTCCATATTGCAGACACTATTGGCAATCTAAACTTGTAAGACGTAAAATCAATGGCTAATTTTATTTATTTTATAAGCACCACATACTTAAAGGACAACACACCTTTAAACGAGAACCTTGACGATAAGTTGCTTAAATCGGCAATCAAAGAGGCACAAGAAATATACATTCGTGACATCGTTGGAAGTGGTGTATACGATGAGGTATTGACACAAGCATATAACGGCACTCTAACGTCTTTAAATACAACTTTGATAGATAACTATATTGCACCTTGTTTAAAGTACTATACGTTGGTTGAGAGTATGCTACCTTTGACTTTCAAGTTTATGAACAAGAGTGTAGCATCAAGGAATAGCGAAAATGCAACACCTATCACCACAGAGGAATTGACAATGATTGAGAAGCGTTATCGTGACAAGGCAGAGTATTACGCTGAGAGATTAAGAGATTATTTAAAAGAAAACCCAACAGACTATCCGTTGTACTTAAATCCTGGAAGTGGTTTCGATGTTATCAGACCACACAATACTGCTTTCTTTGGAGGTATGTATCTACCAGGTGGAGATGACGATTGTTTCTACAACTATGACTTCCCAGAAGACTAAAAACAAGTGGCGTTTAAAGAACGAAGCCAAATTAAAACAGTATGACGCTAAACCAGATAATCGACAAGATAAAAACCCAAGCCGAATCTCACAAGATGGTGGGAAAGTTCGCAGTAGGGGCTGATTTTGATTTCGCAGTTGACGAGGTTAAGTACTACCCTATTGTTTGGCTTGTGCCGAATGGCTTTACATTTAATACCGACCAAAGATTGGTTTCGTATCAATTTGCAATGATGGTAATGGACAGAACCTTTGAGAGTTCGTCTAATACTATCGAGGTGTTGAGTGATTCAGCAGGGATTATAATAGATATAGTAACCTTATTAAAAAGAAATATAAGTGATGCAGACTTTGAAGTCCAAGTTAGCGGAGTGGCTGAACCTTTCTACGATTCTAAAACTGATGTTGTGGGTGGTCACGCTATCGATTTTATTATCAATACACCATACCTCGAAAGTTATTGCGACATACCGACCTGATACAAGTAGAGTCATTATAATTAGAGAAATCTATGCAGTTGATAAAGAGATTGATTCCATTCGCAACGTTTACTCTGATAGTATTAGCAGCATTAACACCACAGAGAGTCTACTCTCAATACTCCGACAGCACGATCAAGGAAATAAATGAGAGGTTAATTGAGTTACACGAATGCAGACAAAAGCAAAAGTTGTACATCCAATTAGCCAAAAGTGACTCATCTACTATACACAGACAAGAGGAGTTAATAAATACTCTTATATTCGCAAACGAACAACAACAAGTCAAGGTCAAAAGATACCGCAACTATTCATTTATGACATCGGCTATTTTAATCTTGGCAATAATACTATGAAAACAAATGTACACCTTATCGACAACCAGTGGGAATCCAAAAAAGTTCTTTTATTATCCGACATACATTGGGATAACCCTAAGTGCCAACGTGACCTGCTTAAACGTCATCTTGACGAAGCCAAAGAAATAGGGGCAGACGTACTATTAAATGGGGATACCTTCTGTTTGATGCAGGGTGCCTATGATCCTCGTAAAAACAAGAACGACATTAGACCCGAACACAACAAGGCAAACTATTTAGATGCCGTTATAAACGATGCAGTACAATGGTTTAGTCCTTATGCTCATTTGATTAAGGTTGTGGGCTATGGTAACCACGAAACCAACATTTTAAAAAGACAAGAAACAGATGTTATTGAACGTTTTGTTTATGGGTTGAACTCTCTTAATGGAACACAAGTTGAGGTTGGTGGTTATGGTGGATGGATTGTTTATAGATTTCAACGTAACACTGGAGAGGGTAGGACACGATTTGCTATAAAATATTTTCACGGCTCTGGAGGAGGTGGACCAGTGACAAAGGGAACGATTCAGTTCAATAGAATGTCTACAATGGTAGAGGGTGCTGACTTGATATGGATGGGACACGTTCACGAAGATCACGAACTAACCTATACGGTTGAAAGGTTGAGTCAAAATAAAGTATGGCTCAAGGATATTCTGATGGTTCGTACGGCAACCTACAAAGAGGAATACAACGAGGGTAAAGGTGGTTGGCATGTGGAGAGAGGTGCAAGTCCCAAACCTTTAGGCGGTCGTTGGTTAGAGTTACACCCCGAAAGAAAAGTAAAAGACAAGAGTGAGGAAATGAAAGTTAATGCATTTACATATAAAACACGATGAAAGTACCTGTAAGTTTTGTATTTAGAGAAGAGCAGACTGACCCTATCTACCGACAGATTGGGATTGAGATGGATGCTGATACAGTTGAGATAATCGTTGATGGGTATCTGGACTTGGACAAGGTTATTGGTTGCTCAGAGTTTTATGAAATGACTCACGTTTATTGTGAAGGTCACGGATTTTTAATAGATTTGCCATTAGAAGAGTTTAGAAAAATATGGATGTAGTGAATAAACCGCCTCATTATCAAGGAGAAGTTGAGGCAATAGATTCAATTAAATCAAGTATGTCGTATGAAGGTTTCAAAGGTTATTGTCAGGGTAATGCTCTTAAGTACGTTATTCGTTATGACAGAAAGAACGGGATTGAAGATTTACACAAAGCAAAGTGGTACATCGAAAGACTTATTAAACACATTGAAAATGGGAAACATAAAACATTGTAACATTGACTACATCCTCAAGTGGGAGGGTGGACTATCAAAGCACGTTAAAGATAGTGCAAGTGCTAACTGTGTGCCTGATGGCTCTGGCGTTCATACTAACAAAGGAATAACGTGGGCTGCTTGGAGGGCTAAACACGGTTCAAGTGAAAACTCAATCAAGCGTTTCTATGCTATGTCAAAAGAGGATTGGTTGGGTATGTACGAGTTGTATTGGTATGGTGTTAAAGCCGATAGAATAGAATCAGATTTAATTGCAGAATTTTGGGCAGACTTTGCTTGGGGTTCTGGAGTAGGTGGTGCATCACGTCAGTTGCAGTCTTATTTGCGTTCTGAGGGCTTTAATTTAGAAATTGATGGTATTATAGGCAAAATGACTTTGAGTGCCTTAAATGGGCTTATAAAGGCAAAAGGAGAGAGATACGTTTTTGATGGGTGTTATATTCATAGAATACACTTCCTTAAATCTCTTAAATCATTTGCCGACTTTGGACGAGGTTGGATGAATAGAATGGAGGACTTTTACGACTACGCTGAATCTAAACTAAATGGCTAATAAAACTCTTGATCAATTAGGCGAAAGTTTTGCTAACTTCAACCCGGTTGAGGATGATAGT
>Ga0255768_10005711_pt1 | contig 11916 bp, 13 predicted proteins | sample 071ome_33_FD_179983 | JGI IMG/M metagenome (GOLD analysis project Ga0255768, IMG submission 179983) | Coastal salt marsh microbial communities from the Groves Creek Marsh, Skidaway Island, Georgia - 071412AT metaG (version 2) | ecosystem: Environmental > Aquatic > Marine > Intertidal zone >...
CCGAAAAATTTCGGATGTTATTATTTAGTGATGTACTTATTTTCGATCAACCACTTACGGGTGAGAGGAGTTGGTTCATAATCAGTCCACATTGTACCACGAGCACAGGATTCAAGTGCTTCCATTGTCATCTTTTCAGTACGACCTGCCCAAGATGCTTCTGCTTCCCAAGGACGTGCAGAAGGTTCATAAGTACGCTCGACCATCTCACGGTAAAGCATAGGAACATCTTCCTCTGGTTTGATGATGGCAATCATAGAGTTCTTGATAGAACCCGCCATGCAGTCTTGGGCAGCGTGCCAACCTTCATGACGCATTACTGCCATCAAAGTTCCAGGATTACGCATGTAAGTCTTATTCAGGAAGAAGTTATTACTTACAGTGTGATAAACACCACGGTGTCCAACAGGAAAATACTTTTCATCTGCTAGAAACACTCCAACTCCGATCCTATCAAGGGCAACGAGCATTCTACTGAATTCACCAGCAATGATACTATAATCACTATTGGGATGAGCATCAGCAATAGTAGCGATAGTTTCGACTCGCTGGACATCTTTGGTGCATTCGCGGAGAATCATACACCCCAATGCATCCATAGTGTAGTAACCCTTGGTGAGTTTAGGGTCGGCAAGAGCAGGAGTTCCCAAAGAAACTGCTGTTAAAATACCGATAATAAATTTTTTCATTTAAAATATTTGTTATAAAGTGCTGATGCTTCTAAATGTTTACCTTGATTGGTTAAGTCTTTAATCTTATATAGGATCTTTCTTTTAAAGGTTTTAGATGACTCCTCCATCTTCATCATCTCCTATGTATTCTAGTGAAAAGATGTCGTGATCTGTTAAGTTAGGATCTAGCCATTCAGAAAACTCACATTGGATAGCATGTGCATCTTCAAGACTGGAAATACTACCCTCATCAAATTCACATAGGTAATGAATACGGTCCACTGCCCAGTCATGAACTTGACTTAAAGTACTCTCCAAAGTCTCCATAATCTTTTCGCATATAGCGTCCTAGAATATTGCTATTATAGTACGCAGGACAACCATCGTCAAGTGCTTCAATCAATACGTTATTTAGAAACAGTTGCTTTGTTTCCTCATAATTGCATTGACCTTTTGTTGTATGAAGACTTAATATTCTTCTATCGAAATTCTCTTTGCCATACTTTTTTATATCCTCCTTTAACTCAGGACAAGAACCATAATACTTCTTCCAGTCTGATTCTTGTTTTACTTTTCTTTTCTTTCCAGGAGGTTTTCTAAACGACCAGAAATACTTTCTACCAATGTACGATCGTCCGTTGGACTTATTGGTAATGTGATAAACAAACCCAAAGTAGTCCCCAATAGACTCACTATCAAAAGGTTTCTCATTATATCTCCATGGATTATCATAACTCATCTTATAGATCTCAATGAGCTATTATTTATCTTTAACCGGGACAAACCTAGTCTATTGACATTTTGAGTTCTTGTCAAGCCCTTGATAAATATTCAATAAAGACTTATAATATGGCAGTCTACGTCAATAATATAACTGTCGATACTGGTTCAAATTTTTATAGAGACTTCTATCTCGATAATATCGATGGAACTCCACTAGACCTGACTGGATACACTGGAAAGTCGGAAATTAGAAAGCACCCAGATAGTGTTGGTGTTGCTGCAACTTTTACACTTTCTTTTGTTGATAGAACGAACGGACAATTTCGTCTATCACTAGATAGGTATGTAACAGAAGCAATAAAACCTGGTAGATATTCTTATGATGTAATGTTTACAGACTCTTCTAGCAAAAAAAGTATTGTTGTTGAGGGAATGTTCAATGCAAGAGAAGACTATACACCTATCAGTGAATGTGTAAAAACAGATTATGCGTTCGCAAGATTAGGAATTATTCTTGAAACTTCATCCGATGCTGGATCAAATCCAGCACCATCAGATACAAATACAGCAGATCAAGATGTAATTACTATTGATGATATTTCAGAATATGGTGTGGTTCATATGGGTGTGAACTTCAATCAATGTAGTAAATTTGATGCGGGAAGAAGCACCACAAGAGATTTACTAGAAGATTCAGCATCTCTGACTAAGATTAAGCAATATATTGAACTAGGTGGTGTTGTTTGGTTTAATGTTGAATGGTGGAATGAATCTGCAAATGAAAGGCAGTGTTCAGACAAAGCAAATATAAATGCAATGATGACTCTTCTTGGAACTACAATTAGAGCATCTACTGACCAAGGATTTTCTGGTAATGCAAATCGATCTACAAATCCAGCAGTGGTTGCTAGTAATTTTCCCACCACAGAAAATCATAATGCTTCCGTAATATGGACTGGTGGTACGCCAGTTTACACTATTGAAAATGGTACAAAAGCATTGTCAGTATATGAAAAAATAGGTAACGGAATCTTATTTGTTCAGGGTGATAGTAATATATTCGGTGGTCCATTATACCCAACTGAATATTATGATGCTCTCAGGAACTTGGTTCTAAATAGTTAAAAAACAATGGCGGTATACGTTCACAATATAAACATTGATTGTGGTGCCACTTATAATCAAGAGTATACGATGAGTGAAGTTGGTGGAAGTGTTGTAAATTTAACAAATTACACTGCCAAAGCACAGATAAGAAAGCATAGAGATAGTGGGACTGCCGTAAGTTTTATAATATCATTTATAGATCGTGAAAATGGAAAAATAAATCTTTCTATACCAAATTGGACAACTGCAAAACTAAAACCTGGTAGATATCTCTATGATATCCAATTTACAAAACCCAATAGTGAAGTTTCTATTGTTCTTGAAGGTAGGGTAAATGCGAGGGCAGGAATATCAACTGGGTGTTCATTTTCATTACCTACTAGTGCTCAAAGACTTTGTATTGCTGTTATTGATGAGAATAGTAATACGGGGGCATCTGGGATGGGTACATTATGGGATACATTCCGTTCTACATATCCTAATAGAACCTTTTATCTTTTACAACCAACAACAGTTGGATTTGGTGTGAGTGTAAATAATAGTAATTACACTACACTTGCTTGTCCTGATAATTTTTTGAATGAAACTACAGTAAATACAGGGAGACTTATAGGACAATGACTTTTAACTGGCCAGATATACCTTTTTCGGGAACAGAAGTTGATGCCTTTGTAGCAGAATATAAAATTGTTGCGGAAGAACTTTATTATAATTATCCATATGATGCAACAGAGTTAGGAACTCCATTTACAAATGATCTTGCACTAAAAAAATATCTAGAATTTGGTTTAGTGTATGCTGCGTTCATTGTAAAGCAGAGAGCAGGAAATTCTGGTCCTGGAACAGACTTTATTTTGGGGAATAGTCCTCTTGGACCAACTACTGCAATGGACAGCCCAGAAAAAAGAAGAAATATTATGAAGAATTTGGGGTGTGTTGCTACATTTGGTGCTATGAACAACTGCTGGCAAGAAAATAAGGAGAAAGACCCTACTTTAGATCCATATGATGAACTGAGTCCAGAAAATGAACCATGGAAAGGACCTATTCAAGATTTAATGGATACATTTAGTAATCTTGGTTCAACTGGTGGTCCGCCAGATGATCCTTGTGACGGATTTTATGCAAAATATGAAAATGTTCAGACTGAAAATAGTGGATTGAACCAACCTTTATGGTCTGCTATATTGGAAGTAGCAGATTCAGTTCTTGGATTTTTCAGTCCAAATGGATATGTATCAGTACAACTTTTAAGAAGATACTTGCAGGGAACAGGTGGTACATTTAACGAAAACAGTTCTTGGGGATCTGCTGCGCCATATAAATACTTACATAAAGTATCGATAAAAGAACATATTAATTATTGGAAAAATGATTCATATGCAGTTTCAGAAAGAAATATGTCTGAAACTTGGAGAAATGCTTTTGGTCTATCCGCAACTGATAAAGTATATCAAGTTAGATTTGAAAGAAACTTTTTATTAGCATCGGCATATGGAACTGCAACAGTAGTAGTAAGTGCAGATCCTAAACTTGGCGATTTTGAAGTCAAACGATTAGTTGACGATTATGATTTCATTTATGGTTGGGAGATTATAAGATCAAATACTGGAATAGATGTTCCTGGACAACCATTTAATGATTTGGCAATTACTTCTGGAGCAAATCGCAAAAGTGGTCCCAATACATGTGATCCAAATACAACAGTCTGTGAGGCAATTGATAGAGAAGGACATCATTATGCAATAAGGTTACCTGTTGCTAGTGCTATGGGGCAAGGATGTTGGGACAACTGGACTGATCACCCAAATCCAAACAATAGTGGAAAACCATTTACAATCAATATAAATTTCGAAAATATTTAAAATGATTAAAACAACATATCTTCAAGCATTTAACCACTTTAATCTTTCAGTTGAAGAAAATCAACTTCTTGGAGTTGGTGCAGGATCAACGATAAGTTTTGGTTCTAGTTTAACTTTCTATGACATTTTTAACTTTAAAGATCCAATGGACATTGCTCCAACAGGATTTCTTTCAAAATCTGGATTTACAACCATTACAGAAGCAGTTTTAAACGGAGTTGGATATTTTCCACCACTTGATGATGAAAATTTTCATGTTAGTCCAGAAACCGTTCAGGGGGCAATGTCTAGTGTTACAAAAGCAATGCTTGCAGCAATTTTAGACAATAATGGAAAAAGATCAACAACAGTTGGAATAGGTAGTTCTAGAGGAAAAGCAGAAACTGTAATTAATACTTTAAAACAAAAAACAAAAAGAGATTTAACCGTAGCACCATATAACACTTGGAGAGACTCTGTTGGAATTATTACTCCAACTTCTATTTCGAGAACTAATAATGTTGCTATAGTTACAACAACACCAGCACACGGTTTAAGCACCGCATTTGATGATTGGGGTGTTGTTATGAATCTAAATAGTGGTATTGGGACAGCATCTTTTAACATATCAACCTCAACATATCCAAATGGAGTTCCTATTCGTATAATTGACTCAACAACATTTGCATATGCAAATATCGGTATTAATACTGACTGGACTAATATTAGTGGGACTGCTGACGTAAGAGTAGGTTGGGGTGGCACTAGTATAAATCTTCATTTGTATTACGCATAATATGGCACTTTATTCAGAACTAAAAGAAGCAAATCCAAAACTCTTTTACGATGCAGTTTGTCGAGGAAACATAACTTATGCAGAAGCTGGAGCACTGCAAACAGGAGGCACTGTAACTAGTTTACTTGTAGAAGGTTTTTTGGGTGGTCCTCATGCTCAAGAAAACTCATCTTATAATCCACTCACAACAGACATAATTGGACCAGGAACTGGATATCCAAAACCTTGGAGGAGTGGAAGTCAAAAACTTCAAGATAATTCTTATGGATCTCAAATTGGTCCATATGCCAGAATAGTTCCATCTAGTATTAGCGATCCATCATTTCCTGGTCAATGTTGTGAACCAAAAACAAATGATCCTCAAAATAATCCATGTGAAGGAGGAATCTTTGGTAGAATCGGTATTGGTGATGGGAGTTATCTAGGATTTAGAGCACAACCTTGGTATGATCAAGCAGAAGGAACTTACAATACCATATACTGGCAAAGTCAGGGTGCTAATTGGGATACTTGGAAAGACTGGTGGGACAATTGTACAAAAACTACGATAACTTGTATCTGGGAAGATATACCTGGAACCCCTTTAGTAGATGTTGAAGTCGCACACGATTATTTGGGTCCTGGAGATGATGGTTATTGGGGAGGTCCTAATATGAGTGGTGTAGCAGAAAATAGTTATGATTTATTAATTGCAATGGTTGCAATAGCAGTTCTAATCAGGTGGTAATATATGCCAAAGCCCACGTTAGCCCAAAGAACTAGTTTCAAAACCTGGTTACGAAAATTTAGAACAAAATTTGATAATACAACCATTCCAGAGTATTGGATTGACTCCATGTTGTCTGAAAAGGCATCTGGAATATCGACGACAGATAATGTCAGGGTTATACCATTTAACAACTTTGGAACTGAAGATGTATCAACAGATGTTTCTAATGACACACTATTCTATCTTCCTGCATTATCAAATGATACTGTCACTTTAAGTGTCGGATCCTCATCATATACATTTAGATTTGTTGGTGAAGATGGTGGCATTGCCTATGATGGAACCACATATAATTTAAATGATACTATACCCATCAACAACAATAAAGTCCTTACAATTAAAGGACTTGGTGGAGGTCTTTTACAATCTTCAAACGCACCAACATATACAGTTGGTGTTTCAACCACATCAGTAGACGAAGGAAGTTCTGTAGACTTTACTATTGACACTACTGACGTTAGTAATGGAACTACACTATATTATAATACTGCTTCTAGTATGGGATCATCTGATTTCTCAGATAATTCTCTAACTGGATCATTTACTATTGTTGGTACAGGAGCAACAACAGGAGTAGCAACTGTCACAAGAACTATTGCGAATGATTTTGCAACAGAAGGTACAGAATCATTTGCACTGACAATTAGAACTGGTTCTACTTCTGGACCTGTTGTTGCAACGAGTGCATCAGTTAGTGTTAATGATGTTGTACCAACAGTATCAATATCAGAATCAACAACAACTGTTGATGAAGGATCCTCTATCACATTTACCATAACTGCCACTGGATTTCCAAGTGGTACAACTCTTTATTGGACCACATATCAAGAAAGTGGAACAATAACTGCATCAGATTTTACTGACAGTGCGACAGAAGGTTCTTTTAGTATAAGTAGCGGAACAGGGACTGTTGTTAGAAGCATTTCCTCTGATAGATTGACAGAAAGCATTGCAGAAAGTTTTAAATTAGAAATTAGAAGAGATTCAACATCCGGAACAATCGTTGCAACTTCCGAAATCATTACGATCAATGATAGATCAAGAAATATTGGGGCATATGCCAATGGTCTTACATTTGGTCCAGTACAAGTAAATAGAGATAATGGCAGTACTTCTTTAGCATCTGATTGGTATACTATTTGTGATATTGATACTCTGCCAGAAGGTTCTTCTATTGCTTTGTTTATTGATACTTCTGGCAGTATGACGCAAGCAACTATTCAAGCATCATACGATCTTTTAGTTGAGAAATTGAATGCTAAAAATATTACAATTACATCAGTAACCAATCCAAATGAAGATTGGATTACTCCATTCTTAGTCGATTTACCATAAATATTTCAAAAACAAATGGCAGTCATATATACCACCAATCTTGTAATTTATACAGGAACTGACTTTTCGCAAACATTTGTACTTGAAGATAGTCAGTCAAACAGTGTAAAAGATTTAACTGGGTACAGTGCCTGTGCTCAAATGAAAAGATATGAGTCTTCTTTAAAAACAGCAGACTTTACTATTACATTTGCAAATGATAGAACAACTGGAAAAATTACATTATCATTATCATCCACAGAAACATTAGCATTGAAATCTGGGAAATATTTTTACGATTTATTATTGAATTCTCCCACAGGAAATACTGAAAGAGTAGTAGAAGGAACCGCTTTAGTTAAAAGATCAATTACTAGATAAGTTATCTGATAGCAATCTTATCTAAAATTTCTTTGACTTTACGATAAGGTCTCTTTACAAGTTCCCTTGTAATTGGTGTTGGTCCAGATCCAGGACCACCTTGTTCTGAGGGAACTGTTACTAGTTTTCTCTTTTTAACAGATTGTGGAAGATCTACACCAAATGCCCTATCGGGTCTTCCAAATAAACCTGGTTTTTCACCTGCTTTAAATGACCTATTGCTTTGCCCTCTTTGTAAAGCATCATCACCAAACAAAGTCTTGGGGTTAGGATTCTTTTTAAAGTACTCTAATGGAGTACCAAATTTTGCTTGTGCTTCATTTGGAATGCGTGTATTGGCACCCTTGTTAAACCAAGTCTTTGCACCTTTTACAGCACCACTAAGTTTTTTTGCTGCTCCAGTTTTAGAGAAAGCCTTTACACCAGTTTTAATCAAAGCACCTAAACCTTCATCAAGGTTTTCTCTTGATGAATATGCTTGCTCAGAAAATTCCTTAAATTTCTTCATTTATAATCTCTTGGATAAAATCATCGTCAAGTTGATTGGCAACATAAATTGCCTCTTCAATAGTCTCTGCGTGTCCCTCAGAGAGGAGATAACCTAAAAGAAGATCGCCAGCATTTATGTTCTGACGGACGTTTCTATATGCACTAAGACCAGGTTCTGCAGCATATCCTCGCCTAGGTTGAATGTTTTTCCACCAACCATACGCTCTTTGGCTACGTCTCTTTCTTTCTGCCTCCTTTGCTTTCTCCTCTGGACTTGGTGTTTTTGGTTCTTCTGGTGTTTTAGTATCACCAGGTGTCTGAGTAGGTGATGATGGTGGTGGTGGATTAGTTTGTCCAAGAATTGTACCAGCAGCAGCACCAGTAGCAATTGCTCCTGCACCCTTTAACCATCCAGGAAGTTTTTTCCACGCAGTAATAGCACCACCACCAAGTGCAGCTGCACCAGTGTTTTTCACGAGACCGCCCCCTTTACCACCACCTTTGCCCTTAGGTGTTGGTGTTTTAGTAGAACCAGGTCTATAAGTAGCAGATCCTGGTCTTGTGGAAGTTACTCCATCACCTGCTTTTGCTGCAATATCATCTGCTTTATCTGCTGCTACTTTAGTTGCTTTTTGTCTTGCTAATCTCAATTTTGCAAGTTGTCTTGTCACCCAAGCATTCTTTGGCATATTCTTCAATGCCTTGATTGCTTGCTCAATAGCAGCAAGTTTTAAGTTCTTCTCTAAGAGAACTTCTTCTGTGAGATTCTCACTATCAATATCTTCTATAATATAAAGGCACTCAAGAATATCACCAATTTCTTCTTCACCGTAACCTTCTTGTATTAGATACTCTACAAAATCCATTTTACTTTTTGTTCCCTATCTTATTATTTAGAACCTTATGCTTTTAATGAAGCAACTTTTTTCTTACGTGTCGCTTCATCACTTGCAGCATATCTAGACTTTAACCAACCAGATACTGGTCCAAGATTAGAATCAGCAACAGTTCTACCAATTCTTTCCAAAGGATTACTCGAAGTATACTTCAAAGAAGAAGGGGCATTTGCTGTCTTATAAACCTCTTTACCACCCTTGTAAGCAAGATATCCAGTTCTTTCTTTACCAGTCTTGTCACGAATGACTGCTTTATTTCCAGATTTAAACTGAGCGTCCTTAGCGGCAGTTCCTCTTTGTGTGGCACGATTTGCCCACTTCATCCAGTCTTTATCCTTCTGACTTGCACCAACAATTGCTTTTGCACCCTCAGCACCAACACTATAACCAACAAGACCACCAGCAAGTCCACCAATACCTGCACCAATCAATCCAAATCTACCAGGAAGTCTGCTACCAATTTTTGCACCAATTTTTGCACCAGCTTCACTTGCTGCCCATCCACCAGCAGCAGTTGCAATTGCTTTTTTACGTGCAAATTCTTTACTTTGTCCCGCGTCTCTCTCCTGCCTATAAATCTGGGCAGCATCAAATCCAGCAAAACCAGCACCAAGTCTTCCAGATCCAGTTTTAGTAGATCTAATCTTAGCAATATTCATTGCTCTATCTTTTACAAGACTTGCATATTTTTTTGGATTGGTTTGTTTGAGAGTTTGTTTTACAGTTTGTGATTGTTTTGCTGATGGCGAATAAGACCAAGAACCTTTTCTTGTAGAAGTTGTTCCAGTCTGCTTTACAAAATCTTGATATGTTTTCCTTCTATTTAAATCTGGTGTTTTAGTTGGTCTTGGAATCTTAACTTCCTTTGGTTTTGTTCCTACTGCTTGTTGAGTAGGTTGACCAGGAGTCAATAACTGTGTCGGTGTCTTTGGTGCAGAAGAAACTTCAACGCGACCAGCACCAGTACCACGATAGGTACTAGGTGCTCTTCCTGGTTGTGTTGTAGTTTTAGTAGTTTTAGTGGTGCCAGCAGGAAGTTGTGCAGGTCTGGTTGTTGATGGTTTGGTTACATCAGAAAATTTTACTGGTTCTATCGTGGTTCCACTAAGTTTTCCACCTTTTACACCAGTAGAAAGTTGACCACCCTTAGTTCCTTTTACAATGTCAGTTGTTGTGGGAGTTGAAAGTGCTCCACCTTTCTGAGGTTTTGATTGTAGTTTTAGATCCAGTTTTTGACGTAACTTCTCTTTTGTTGCCTGTGCAGCAGGTGAAGATACAGGTCTTTGCTGTGTACCAGGCAAAGGCATTGACATCCTCTGTGATTTTAATCTTGGTGTATCTACATTTCTGGTCTGTTGTTGGAAAGATCTAAAACCAGGAGAACCACCTTGCCTTGCTGATCTGGAACCAGTTTCGGGGGAATACTTTCTAGTAATTGCTTTATATGATCTTCTAACCTCAGATCTTGCTGCTCTATCACCAGCAGCTGCTCTTGATGTAATATTACTAACTTTGGAAAGTGCTTGTCTCGGATCTCTGCCTTGCATTTTTCCAAAATTTTCGCCACCAACGGCACGCATATTAACGTGTCTTTGAAGACCAGTCTCACTCACTCTACCAGTCTTTGGATCAAAATATCCTTTCTTTACACCAGTCTGGTATGTTCTTGTCTGTGCTGGTGTGCGAAGATTAGTAGCAGGACCACTTTGACCCTTACCATATCTTAGTTTCTTAAACTCTGCCTTACCAGCAGCAGTCTCTGCCTTTCTTTCTGCACCTATACCTGAGATAATAGCATCACCAGTTCTTGCAAGAGACTTACTATACCCTCTTCCCATACGAGAAGAAGTATCTTGTCCACGTTGAAGTGAACGTAAAACTTTATCTGCTTGTTGTGCTACTTTTTTTCTGTAAACAGCAGCTTTTCTTGATACTGCGGATTGTTTTACTACTTCTGGTTTTGGTGCAGGTGCTGGCTTTGTTGGTTTGAGTTGGGTAACTTTAACTGGACCACCTCTTGTCGTATCACCAAGAGGTCTTCTCTGCCCTGGTCTAGTTTCTCTTGCTCTCGCTGCGGTGTTTGCTGCGGTTGTTCTTGCTTCTGGACTAACATCAGAAGCAGCGGCAGCACTTTTCGATTGTCTCTGTTTTGCTAATCTTTCAAGGTTAGCAAACTTTTGTTCATCAGGAATATTACCACCAGGAAGATTGGTAATAGTATATCCCGATGGGTTGGCACTAACTCTACTGGGTCTATTAAACTGTTGTGCTAATTTTTTACGTGCGTCTTCTATCGCGTCCTTTGTAGGACCGGCATTTGCTCTTCTTTTTTCTTCTCCAAAAAAATCTTTAACCGACTTCATTATTACGGACGCTTTTTATATATTTATCGCCTATCGTATCTAGGATCAAAACTTGCTCTTGCACGAATATCCCTATCTCTAATATCAAATCTTTGTTTTGGTTTTGTAACTGCTGGTGTAGGTTTTTTTGGTGTTGGAGTTCTATCAGCAACTACACCACCACTTGGTGTGGTTGGTGCAGGTGTTGTAGGTCTAGTTGTAGTGGATGATGTTCCAGGTCTGAATGGATTTCTAATTGCTCCACTATCTTGCTTTGCCTTGATTTGAGCAATGGTCTTATCAATCTGCTGCCTACGATTTGGAGCAGTAGTTGATGCTGAATTTACTTTTTCAGCATCCTTTTTAATTTGTTCAGCACCTCTTGCTTGCTGATATCTTGTTCTACCTGCTTCTCCCCAATCTTTCTTAGTCCACTTACCAGTTGACTTATCTAACACACCCTCAACACCACCTTTCTTAGCAAGAACATTTCCAGATTTAGGTGTAGGTGTAGAAGACGATGGAGGTTGAGATGCAGGAGGTTGAGATGCAGGAGGTTGAGATGCAGGAGGTTGAGTTGTTGA
>Ga0255768_10005713_pt1 | contig 11914 bp, 22 predicted proteins | sample 071ome_33_FD_179983 | JGI IMG/M metagenome (GOLD analysis project Ga0255768, IMG submission 179983) | Coastal salt marsh microbial communities from the Groves Creek Marsh, Skidaway Island, Georgia - 071412AT metaG (version 2) | ecosystem: Environmental > Aquatic > Marine > Intertidal zone >...
ACAAGACACATTGCAATTGGATTACAAGAGTTGTGAGATGATTGCAGATGATTTAGCGAGTGAGATACAAGCAATGTATCCGAATCGCTGGTTAAAGATTTCGGTAGCCGAAGATAATGAAAACGGTTGCGAAATGGAGTATCCGGTTGAAGAATCGGACAGTCCAAACTTAGAAGGTACAGATAATAATGATGGTCCAGACCAAGCATTAGTTGATGTATTCGAAAGTTTAAAATAATAGTAAAGGAGAAATAAATGAGCTCAGATATTCATTTACAAATTAAAGCACAAATGGAAGCCTATCTTGAAGAAAGTGCAAAGTTCGAAGAGAAAGGTGTTAAGGCTAGTGCAACAAGAGCAAGAAAAGCACTTGGAGAATTAGCAAAACTTTCAAAAGCCAGACGTGCTGAAATTCAAGAAAAAAAGAACAGCATGTAATTATGAAAGTATTTTTAGTTGAACTAGAACCAGTAGAAACAAGATACACTGCTCAATGGAAACAGCATTTGCCTATACAGATGCGTGATGCTGGGCTAGATGTAGAAGTTATCACAGGACCAGAAGATGCACCTCAGGATACAACTCCTGGTGCATTTTTAAACTTTAGTGGTACAAATTACTGGAAGAGTGAGCAGTTGAAGACTATCAGTAAAATGTTTGCTGATGGTCAAGTCCAAGATGGTGATTACTTTTTGTACACTGATGCTTGGAACCCAACTGTTCTTCAACTGAAATACATGGCTGAACTACTGAATGTAAAAATTAAAATCGGAGGCATGTGGCATGCAGGTAGTTATGACCCGGCAGACTTTTTAGGAAGATTGATCGGTGATGCTTCTTGGTGCAGACATGCTGAAATGGCAATGTTTGATGCCTTCGATGATAATTTTTTTGCTACACAATTTCATATAGATTTGTTTTTAAAATCATTTCCAAATGCTGATAAAAACAAAATACACAAAGTTGGGTGGCCCATGGAATATATGACGCATGTACTAGAACCGTTTGATATTCCTACAAACAAAATGGACATTGTTTTATTTCCACACAGAATTGCACCAGAAAAACAAGTTGAAATATTTAAAGATTTAGGCAAAGAATTTCCTGATGTTGAGTTTGTTGTGTGTCAAGAAAGACAGTTGACAAAAGACGAGTACCATATGTTGTTGAGCAGAGCAAAAGTTGTGTTTAGTGCAAACCTGCAAGAAACATTAGGTATTAGTTGCTACGAAGGAGCACTTGTTGGGTGTCAGCCCATTGTTCCTGATAGGTTAAGTTATACAGAAATGTATGACGACGATTTTAAATATCCTAGCATATGGACTGAGAGTTGGGATAGTTATGTAAAACACAAGGAGAAACTTGTTGATTTCATGAAGTTGATTTTAACTTCTAACAATGATAGAGAAGAGCGAGTAAATCAAACTGCAAATTCTTTGTTGGACGAATTCTTCTGTGGCAAAAAATTGTATGAGATCATACGAGGTGATAATAATGAATAATGAAAAAGCAATAGTCGTAACAGGCGGGAGTGGATTTGTAGGAAGTAATGTTTGTGATCTACTTGTAAAAAGTGGATTTAATGTGATAAACATTGATCGCAGAAAAAGAGAACTGCCCGGTGTTACACAATATCCATTCGAGATTAACAACAAACAAGTTAAAGGTATAATTGAATTGATTAAACCGCTTGCTGTGGTGCATATTGCGGCAAATAACAGTGTGCCAGGGAGTGTTGCAGACCCTATGAGCACATATACTGATAATGTAAAATCAAGTATCAGTTTGTTAAATGTGTGTGTTGAGGCAGGAGTTAAAAACTTTATATTTGCATCAAGTAGCAGTGTATATGGAACAAGCATTAACGAGGACGGGTCTTTCAAAGAAACAGATCCTACTAATCCTATCAATCCATATGGCAGAAGCAAACAAATGATAGAAAAAATAATCAAAGACTATGCTGAAGTGTATGGATTCAATTACAGCATTCTACGATTGTTTAACGTTGCTGGCAGTAACAAAGGTAAAAATGGATATCAAAAGTCTCCATATGTCCATGTGTTGCCAATATTAGTAGAGAAAGCATTAACAAATGAAAAGTTTATTATCAATGGTGATGATTACAACACCGAAGATGGTACATGCGTTAGAGACTACACCCACATTAATGACATTGCTAGAGGATTTTTATCAGCACTGCATTTTATGATCGATAACAATGTGTCTAACACTTTTAATTTAGGTAATAGCAATCCTGTAAGTTTAAAAACACTTATTGATATTGTTGAACAACAAGAAAGCATCAAGATCGATGTGGAGATTGGTCCTAGTCGCAAAGGAGACATGGTACAGACTCACGCAGACGTCACTACAGCAAAGGAACTACTTGGTTGGGAGCCAACACATACCATTAATGATATTGTAGAAGATGAAATAGCATATATCAAACCAAAGGTCAAAAGAAGATGACAGAAAAAAGGTATGTAAGTTGGAATGATTTTAACGGACTCACTAACAGCATAGTTAGACAGATACAGGTACAAAAATTCAACCCTGATGTGGTAATTGGCCCGGGAAGGGGTGGTTATATCCCAGGAGTTATGCTCAGTCATTATTTTGAAGTACCGTTCGAAGGGTTTGATTGGCAAACAAGAGATGGAAAAATCGAAGATTCTAGCAAACTAATCAGCATTTTGTCTAAATATACGGGTAAGAATATATTAGTAGTTGATGATATAAATGATACTGGTACAACTTTACTGGGCATAGACAAAATTGTTCAAGAAAATGACAGATTATTCTTGCATGGTGATGTAAAATATGCTACAATATTTGAAAAATTATCCAGTAACTTTGGTGAGGTTGATTTTATTGGAGAAGAAATATCTCCAGAAAATGACAAATGGATAGTTTTTCCTTATGAGGAGTGGTGGATATGAGTACGGTAAAAAGTTTACAAAATCATCTAAAGGTTCTTGAGGAACGTCATAGAGAATTAGATAAAAAAATTACTGATGATTATGAACATCATTTAAACAGCGATGATTATAACAAGGAAAAAATCGAAAAGTTGCGACTCAAGGAAGAAATTGAAACTCTAAAACAAGTAATAGATATTAAGGAAAAAGATGAAAACAAGTGAACTTATTAAACAAAGAATTATTGATGCTGGAAAACGTTTTCACAGCAACGACAACATCAGCGAGTTTATCCAAGAAGGAGAACTTGATTTACTTGTAGCAGAAGTACAAGAAGGTATGCAACAGGTATTACAAAGTCTAGTCATTGACACTGACAACGATCATAATACAAATGAAACTGCAAAACGTGTTGCAAAAATGTACGTCAAAGAAGTTTTTGGTGGTAGGTTTGTTCCTACACCCAGAGTAACCAGTTTCCCTAACATGGGTTATAGAAGTTTGTACACTAGTGGTCCTATCAGTATTAGAAGTACCTGTGCTCATCACTTTCAGAATATTGTAGGCAAGTGTTGGGTAGGTATTTTACCCGAAGATGAAGTAATTGGTCTAAGCAAGTTTAATCGTATAGTGCATCACATTGCGGAACGTCCTCAAATTCAAGAGGAGATGACTACACAAATTGCAGAAGAACTCAGCAAGTATGCAAAAACTCCTAATGTAGCAGTGATTGTGAAAGCAGAGCATCATTGCATGACTCACAGAGGTGTAAGAGAACACGAAAGTGACATGACCACAGCAATTATGTTAGGTGCATTTGATACACATGAGCCGTTGAAAAGAGAGTTTTATGACATTTGTCTAAGCATGAAAGGTCATAATTAATGATTGTAAAAAGAAACAGAGCATATGTAACATCAAAAGGACTTGTTCCAATTGATTCTGTGTGCGATTTAGTGTCCACAGGAAAAAATATGGATTTTGTTTTAAAATCTTTTCCCATGCTTAATCACAATGATGTGTTTGAATGTGTTGATTTCTATGCTCAAAACACAATGGTGTCCGATAACCCTGATATCAGCAAACTCTTAGCCTTAACTAATACAGACCCAGAAGAGATAGTTATCGAAGTAGTTAACATAAATCAAACTGTTTTTTTGAAATTGATTGAGATCAGTAGAAGATATTATCCAGAAGAAACAGATTTTGTAAAAAGTATGAACAATGGTTTAAGGATTTGTTGTTTACAAAACATAGAAAGAATTGAAAACGGTGAGGAGAACATGCAGGATAGATTACATAACACAGTTTATCATGCACTGCTTCATGCGGCTCCTCAAGTATATGATGATTTAGAAAAGACCAAAGAAGATTTGGACTTTACTGAATTTAACAAAAGAAGAACGGAAAAAAATAAATGAAGTTGAGGTATAGTGAAGCATTCTATAGTGTACAAGGTGAAGGCAGGTTTGTTGGTGTGCCTTCTGTGTTTTTACGAGTATTCGGCTGTAACTTCGAATGTGCTGGATTTGGACAGCCAAGAGGGGACCTTATTCCGGTCACCGAAATGCCCTACTATACAGACCCTAAAGCGGACAAAGAACATCCACAAGCATACAAAAGCATTGAGGACTTACCAGTAACATTACTGGGTTGTGATTCAAGTGCTAGTTGGAGTAAGAAGTATAAACATTTACAGATGACTAAATCTGTTGACGAGGTGTTTGATCACATCACCAGTTTACTTCCCAACGGCACTTTCACCGGCCAACACGGTGAAGACATACACTTGGTGATCACAGGTGGTGAACCGCTACTAGGGTGGCAACGTGTTTGGCCGAGCCTTTTGGAAATGTGTATTCGTAAAGGACTAAAAAATGTTACATTTGAAACAAATGGTACACAAGAAGTCAAACAGGAACTTATAGATTATTTTAATGAAGCACCAATACATGTAACATGGAGTACATCTCCTAAACTCAGCATCAGCGGAGAGGATAGAGATGAAGCACTGAATCCTGATGCATTGTTGTCTATGAATGAAGTTATTAACAGTTTTTTATACACAAAATTTGTTGTGAGAGATGAGTTTTGTTTTCATGAAGTTGATCACTTTGTGGAAAAATACAAACTGAATGGTGTTATATTAGACAGTGTGTATTGTATGCCTGAGGGTGCTACAATGGAGCAACAAACACTAACAGAAAGAGATGTTGCTGAACTATGTATGAAAACAGGATATAAATTTAGTCCTAGACTACATATTACTTTATTTGGTAATGCATGGGGTACATGATGGGTAAATTGACAAAAAACTTTTTTATATTATTTGTTGTTGTTGTGACTATAATTCTTATGGTCGGTCTCAATGCACAAGATACTGTAATAGAAAAAAGTTTTCACGGACATGATGTTGAAGTTAAACCCAGTGACGAACCAAACAGAATTGACAGAACCAGAATTAGACAAAGTGCTATTAGAGGATTTAAATCTGCAGGAAATGACAATAGCATAATTGTAATAACCAGAGAGAAAGGTAAGAACAAACAATATAAACTTTCCCTTATGGGTTGTTGGGAAATAGATTGGAGTCAAACATTGGTTTTTGACTCTTTTAACAGCATGTATGTTCAAGAAGGTGATTCTATTTACTATGCAGGAACGTTTGATGTTCTACCTAGAAAAGAATTTGGATTCTGCAGAATCACAAACATCGCAGAAATTATAGATGAGCAAAATTAATGTATACCTGTAGTGAGTGTGAAAAAATGTTAAACCCTTTTGATATAAGGTACCACACAGCAGACATGGTACATTTATTCTGTGATGCTTATTGCAGTTTCGAATGGCATGTAAAGAATAATATGATTGGAGAAAAGAATGGCGAAGAAAAATAAACTAATACCTTTTAGTATGTTGCCTGCCAGTTGGGGTCTTAAAGGTAAAGCAAGACAGAGAGCAGAAGCAGAATATAACTTATCTGGTATCGATCTTAAAAAAGAACTAGCAAAAATTGAGTGCGACACAGAACAAGAAAAGCAACTAGCAGAACTGAGAGTAGAACGAGAAGAAAAGATTATCTCAGAAAGTGATTATAGCAAACAAGTTGCATTTATCAAAAAAGAGCCTTGGGTTGAAGTAAAACATATGGAAGTTAATCCTGAAGACCCAAAAGCAGGATATATGGAACTAGACTGGAACGATGAATTTGTAATGATGTTACAGAGCAAAGGCTACAAAGGCGAAAGCGATGAATCTGTAGTAAACAAATGGTTCAATGATGTTTGTAGAACAGTTTTGATTGCAGAATTAGAAGATCAGGATTACGGTCTAGAAAACATGCAATCAGACGTGATCACAGTAACAAATGCCAAAGAGCAAAAAAATGGAAAAAACAACCGCAAAAAATAAACTAGCAATACTGGTAAACAATCATATTGCACCTCAAATACAAGCATTTGTTAAGGATCTCACTGATGATGAGCTTGTAGAACTGCTTAAAAGTTTTAAGACCATGAATATTGATCTCATAAAAGACTTGACAAATGAGGCAAAAACCCGTAAAATACAAAGTAATAGTTGGACAGGAGATCCTAGTCCTTTTGATGAACTTATGGAAAACGGTATAGCAGACAAATGAATTACTTACTTGTAGACAGTCTAAATATGTTTATGCGAGCCAAGCATGTTGGTGGCAGAGGTCAAGATATCAATATGAAAATTGGTATGGCTATGCATATTATGTTTAATAGTATCAATAAATGCTGGCGTGAATTTGACGGCAATCATGTGGTGCTATGTCTTGAAGGTAGAAGTTGGCGTAAAGATTTTTATGCACCTTACAAAGCCAATCGTAAGGTATTAGCAGATCAAAGAAGTGTAAGAGAACAAGAAGAAGATGAAATGTACTTTGAAGCATATGATGATATGGTAAAGTACTTCACAGAAAAAACAAATTGCAGTGTAATCAGATGCGAACAAGGTGAAGCAGACGATATGATTGCAACTTGGATTCAAACTCATCCAGACGATAATCACTATATTATCAGCACTGATTCAGACTTTTATCAGTTGTTAGCACCCAATGTAAAGCAATACAACGGCACTACAGATCAAATTGTTAGTCTAGAAGGTTTTAAAACACTAGACGGTAATCCTGTTGTAGATAAGAAAACAGGCAAAGAAAAAACTCCTATTGATCCTGATTTTGTTTTGTTTGAAAAGTGTGTGCGAGGTGATCCTACAGACAATATTTTTAGTGCATATCCTGGTGCTAGACTAAAAGGCAGTTCAAATAAAACAGGTATCACAGAAGCATTTCAAGACAAAGAAAATGGTGGTTACGCATTTAATAACTTTATGTTACAAAGATGGGTAGATCACGAAGAACAAGAACATAGAGTTAGAGACGACTTTGAAAGAAACAGAATTCTTATTGACCTTACTGCTCAACCAGATGAAATTAAAGAGTTATGTAAGCAAAGAATCAATGAACAGAAAAAATTAGATGTTATTCCGCAAGTAGGTATACATTTTATGAAGTTCTGTGCAAAATGGAACCTGCAACGTATGAGCGAGAATGCACAAACTTATGCGGCTATGCTGAATGGTAGAGCAGGATGAAAAAACTAAACAAAGAAATAGATGCTATGATAGATGAAATAAAAAATCCCACTTCAAAGAAAGTGTACATTTATGAATCTCCAGACAAAGGCAAAACAGTTTATCGCAGAGAGTTTGGCACTAGTGAAAAAGAACTGGTTAGTAAAAAAATAAATGATAAATGTTAAACATATGATAACATCTGGTTGTAGTTTTAGTGATCCTATTAACCAAGGAAATTGGAGTGTTGTTTTAGGAAATAAATTAAACACTTCTTGTGATCATACTGCACTCAGTAGCATAGGCAATGGACTAATTGCTCGTAAAACAGTTTATGCTGTGCATAAAGCATTAAAGTCTGGATTAGACCCTAAGGATATTCTTGTAGGTATAATGTGGAGTGGTCCTGATAGGCATGACATATATTTTCAAAATCCAAACCCAGTTAGACAAACTTCTACTGAACTTTGGAGAGAAAACCCTACCAGTTTTGTAGAAAACGATAAAGGTGGATGGTTAATAATGAATCCGTGGTGGGAAGAAGCCCGTGGTAAAATTTTTTATAGGAATTTACATGATCCTATTAATCAAAGAATACTCACATATGAAAATATTTTGTGGGTACAAAATTATTTAAAGAACTTAGGAATCAGATATTTTATGACCAAATATATGATGGATAATAGATTTGATAACACTGAGTATGATAAAAACCCAAATATTAGTTGGTTAAAAGAGCAAGTAGACTATTCTAACTGGTTACCAGTTAATGATATGTATGATTGGATGATGCAACACTGGACTGTTGATGATTTTCCTGTTTTTATTTTAAAAGATAAAAATGGAAATGATTACGAGTGGCAAGATCATCATCCACTGCCACATATGAGTAGTAAATTTGTAGACGATATAATTTTGCCGTTTTTAGAAAAAATGGCTAATGGAGAAAAAAATGATTAAATTTAAAGAGCAGGTGAGACTACAGAAGATCAGTGATGATGCTTGGATTGTAAATGACGACACTAAACGTGTTGGTATTTTACACAAAACTATCCAAGACAAATACACCTACTTAGATAAAACAGAAACTATCTTATTCGAAAATGATTTGGAAGTCAAAGATTTTTTTAAAAACCAATTTGTGTTTGATCATGAAACTGTTTTAGATGTAACAACACCAGCAACCTTTTATATCAAAGGCTACCCTGTTGATTATCCAAATCCTATTCCTGTTGATCCAGAGCACAAAGATTACTTGGATCATATTCCTCTGTTTGCAAAAACAGAAAACAGTGATGTGTATTATGCCGCAGGTTGGTATGCTATTAATTTTGAGAAAGGTTGGAAACATGGTAACTGTCCTAAGTTAAACACATTGGTTACTTATGGATATGAAGGTCCATTTAAAACCAAGTTGGAACTGAAACAAAGACTTAAAGTATTAAACAAGTTGAAAAGACAGGCTACTAGAAAATGAGCAACGATTTATCTAACTTAGATAAATTTATAATGAGAGTACAAAAACTCAGAGAATCTAAAATTAAAGAAGCAACATTTGATGTGGCTTTTTTAGGTAAAGTTATAGATGAGATTTCTGTACCAAAAAAGAAAGATAGCAATCAGGTAACATTTACTGGTGGGACTTTTAAAGAAAACAATAGATAAAATAACTGGTTCTACTCCACAAACAAATGGGTTTGGGATTTGGCGAGAAGGATGCGGTTATAACGTTAATTGTAAATATGAGGTTGTTTATCAACAAGGCACATACACAGGATCGGACGATCAGTGGAGAGAAATAGGTATACCTCACCATATTATTGACATGATAAATAAAGAGTGCCCAAGTAAGTTTGGGTGGCGATTTGATGTAAAGAATGATACAAAATACGCAATTATATCATTCGATGACCGAGACTATGCGTTTTGGTTTAATTTAAAACACACAAAAGGACAAAAATGAAAGTAGAAATTTACAGCAAAGACAACTGCCCATTTTGCGATATGGCAGTAGCATTATCAGAAAGAGAAGGACACGATTTAACTGTTAAAAAACTAGACGTGGACTTCGATAGACAAGCACTAATGGAGACATTTCCGGGTGCTAGAACATTCCCACAAATCATTGTAGACGGCGAAAAAATAGGCGGCTGGCAAGAATTTCAAGCATTAGTTAAAAATAATTAAAACAAGTTTTAACTGCTTTTTTTGATAAATAAGTGTATAGGAGATATACACTTATGAGTAGACCAAAACCTAAAATTCTGCTTGAAGCAGTACACAAAGACACATATAAGGCAGAGCAAATATTAGAGGCGGAGGCTATCTATTCTGTATTCTACAAAGGAAAGCCAATTAATCTTAGAACACTGAATAAGTTGGTATCATATCCTGGTCCTAAATACAAAAAAGTTTCTTTTTCAAACAGTGGACATGCCTTTAACTTATCTGAAAAATTAAATAAAACTTTTAACACTTTGGATTTCACAGTTGTAAGACTTACCCAAGGAGAAGTCGTAAATGAAGAAGATATCACTGGTTCCGATAGTTAACAGTTTTAAAAACGCAGACACAATCACATTTAAAAATAACGAAAAGTTATTCATTCTCAAAGATGTTTTTGATCTAGAAACATTAAAATCTTTTCATCAATTACGACACAGTAAACAAGGTACAACCGTGCCTTTACAAGAAAACAATGCAAGAATAAGTTGGGATATTGATCCTCTTCAAAATGAATGTTTTGATACTGATGACTTTTCATTTTTTGTAGAATTTTTAAACACTGTTCAAAACAGAAACCATTATCAGTTTTGTACCGCAAGTGTTTGGGAAGATTCAGAAGGATATCAAATAGGAACTCACGTGGACAACAGCACTTTTGTGAGTGCTATGCAGATTTACTTGCCCGTATTTGATGAGAACATGGAGCCAAAAGACAGCGAACAACTGTATCATACTGGCACAAAGTTTTATCAAAATGAAGAACTAGTATGCCAAGTACCATTTGTTCCTAACACAGGTTATTTTCTAACCAATAGTCAAACTGTGTTTCACAGTAGTGGTGATGCTGTAAGTGCTGACAATGTTCGTAGAAGTTTATATATGATATTCAAATGAAGGACACATTACAATTTAAAATAGCAAGCAAGATGCAACAAAAGTATGATACATTGCGAAAATACAAAACCAAAGATGTGTGCTTTATGTTGTTTAAAAACTTTCAGATATCACAAACCACAGCAACAGGTTTACGATTGACAAAACTGGGTAACAGTTTGTTAAAAACAGAATATGATCATTACAAATTTCCCACAGAAGAAGGACTTCATAAAAATTTGTTATTAACACTGCACTCAAATATGAAGTGGCCCTACTTTTTAGAAAAGAAACAACTGATAGTTTACAGTGAAGATGATGCACTGTGGCTTAAAATGTTTGGCAGTGTGGAAAAATTTGCTAAAGGATTGGAGTAAGTTTTTCAATTAAATGATTGGCTATGTTTGCCAATGTTTTACTGCCAAAATGTCCATTGTCTCTTGCCAGATCAACTTCTACACTTCTACATCTAAAAGGAATATCACCACTCCATTGTCCTGTGGGTGCTAGATATTTTATAATAAAATAATATAATACATCATCATTAAACATTTCATACAGTTTAACACCGTGTGCTTTACATAAAGCAGAAACCAATTGTTGCTGTATAGCAAAATCTATAAACAATGTGTCTCCACCTCTTACTATCATGTGTTCGTGTGCGTTGAATACAGAATTAATATTAGGTTTATCGTTTGGGATTGTAGCCTGTGGTTGCCATATTGCTACTTCAGTTCCATCTAGATTTTGATCCGGGTGATCTGAATTATATTCATTCAGTAGACGCTCACAGAGCTCATTGTACTCACTTTGTGCGCCAGTTGGTAGTGTATCCTTGCAAGGAAAATTGTTGTCTTGTATAATTGATTCTGTAACTGCCAATATTTTTCTATGTAAGTATCCCCAATTCACCACTAACACATCAGGTATGTATCCTTCTCTAAAGAATTGACTGATCATTAATGCTATGGCATCGTTGCCTATGCCGCCGGCGCCAATATTCCAGTTCACAGCATCAAAATGTTTAGCCAACAAGTGTGGATAAGTGTGCTCATCCTTTACTCCTATACCAAATGTATAACTGTCTCCAGCACACATGATTTTTGTTTTGACGGAATGTTTTGTACTTTCAAAGTCATCTGCTCTAAAGCAGTGTTTATTCACTGTGTAGAACATGCCATCATCATAATCTCTGTTACCATTCTGTTTCCAGTTTTCTTTGGAGTCGGATGGACACCACTGAAAATGATATCCGCCATCAGGAAGTGATTCAACTCTGCCATTATGTCCATGGG